>ENA-USUG01001471-USUG01001471.1-human-gut-metagenome-genome-assembly--contig:-NODE-1471-length-39519-cov-10.137747_pt1 | contig 39519 bp, 30 predicted proteins | sample MGYA00250059_ERZ773394 | MGnify/ENA primary metagenome ERZ773394 (study PRJEB29103, sample SAMN06111957) | human gut metagenome | biome: human gut; feature: ankylosing spondylitis patient; material... | reverse complement strand
TTTTTTTTCAAGCAGAAGACGGCATACGAGATAAGCTAGTGACTGGAGTTCAGACGTGTGCTCTTCCGATCTGCTAGGAGAGTGTTTTTTCTTTGCGGAAAGCCGCGGTTACATTTTTGAAATTTTTTCTATGCGCGAGTACGCGTCGGCAACGAACGCGTCGGGCTCGACTCCCGGGTACGGGTGGGAGGAAACCTCCAGCATCAGCGAGCCGCGATAATCGTATTCGTCAAGCTTGCGCATCATGCGCGCGTAGTCGATATTGCCGTCGAAGGGCAGAACGTGCATGTCGGGGTCGCCCATCGGGTTGTTCTTGTCCCTGCCGAGGTTGTCGTGAATGTGAGTGAACGCCATGCGCGAGCGGAAAATATCGGGGAAGCACACCGTTTCGGTATAGCAGTGCTCGTGACCGCAGTCGTAGCAGAACTTCACGTTGTCCGCGCCCTCGTACCTGTCGACGAAGTAGGCGACGTTCCCGACTTTTCGTAGGTTTTCAAACGCGACGACTACGTTCTTTTTCGCCGCGTACTCGACTAGCGCGTCGTAGCGTTTTAAGCCTTCGTCGCAGATCTCGGGCGCTTTCCAACCGCTGCTTATATGCGCGACGATAGCGCCGATGCCCGTCGCCGCAGCCGAGTCTACGGACTGAATCATGCCGCAGTAAATTCCCTTAAAGTCGTCGCCGGGCAGCCACATATTGTTTATGCCGCCGAACGGCGCGTGAATAAACTCGAGACCGAGCCCCAGCCGCGAGCACTTGTTCGCTATCTTTTCGACGGTTTCAATGTCGTACCGCCCGGTAAAGGTGCTCTCGAATCCGCAAGCCGCAATGCGGTCAAGCGAAACGAGGCTGTCCTCGCCGTCGATACACTCCGCGATGATACCCTTTTTTCTCTTCATAATCATTTAGCTCCGTGTGCGGCGTTTTAAGTAATGGTACTCCCGAGCAGAATCGAACTGCTAACTGCCCCTTAGGAGGGGGCTGTTATATCCGTTTAACTACGGAAGCACGGACATGCGAGAGGAGAAGCGCCGCGCTTGCCCTCACGCACAAGTAGATTAACACAATCGGAATAAAAAGTCAAGCGACGGCGAGAGATTTTAGCATATCCGCGCGGAATTATAAAAAGCGACGGCGAAAAAACTCGCAGCCGCTTGTAGTTATATACGCTTGAGCTTTTACTAAATCGAAATCAACGCCAACGCCATCAGAAAGGCGAGCACGGCGCACACCGTTCCGAAAAAGAACTCTTTCGGAGTGTGCCGCGACAGCTTAACCGAAGCCCACGCCGACAAGCCGAACAGCGCGGCGCAGGGAATAATGCACCAAAGCCCCACGACGTAGCACAGGAACACAAGCGGTCCAGCGGTGCCACACGCGTGACCGCTGGCTCTCACTCCGAACAGATTGAACATGATGAGCAGCGACACGGAGAAGAAGTAGGTCGCGCACATCAGAGTCACCTCGTCGCCGAGATTCCACAGCGCCGCGAGAACGAACGCAACGGTGTAGCCCACCGCGCTGAACGCAAACGCCATAACGCGCTGAGCGTTCCGTCCGCGGATTTTACGCGGCAGCAACATCGACAGCGGATAGGACAGAAGCGGAAACACCCCGATTCCGAGAACGGGCACCGCCACGCTGCCCACCGCGGAAAATGCCTCGCGCCGAGCGAAATACAACGTTACTATCAGCGCGAAAAACAACAGCGTCGGCAGCGTCAGTACGCGCACTATCCGAGCAAAAACCATCGCCGCGCCCTTGGGCTTTTGCGGCTTTATTTCTTCCGCGCCGTCCGTTTTCGCAATCGCCGCGCGGTTTTTTATAAATTCGTTATCCATACTTGACCTCCTTGTTATCTAGTTTTTAATACTAGTATATGTATTTCGCTCAAATATGTCAACCGTTTTTACCTGACTTCTCATAATTTTTAAAATTATTTAGAAAAAGCCGAGGCGGCAAAAGCGGCAAATGCTCGCAAGCGGTTGCAAAAAACCGTCACGCGTGCTATAATATGGTAAAATATAAATAGGGAGGCAAATCGGAGGAAAAGATGAAGCTACTGATGGCGATAATATCAAAGGACGACAAATCCGAAGCGGAGCGCGCGTTGACGAAAGAGGGGTTCATGCTGACGGAGATGGGCTCGACGGGCGGCTTTTTGAGAAAGAAGAGCGTCACGCTGCTTATCGGCACGACCGAGGACAAGGTGAAGCGCGCCAAGGAAATACTGAAAAAGACCGCCGGCAGGCGAGTAATCGGCATCGGCAATTCTACGGCTAACATAAGCAGCGGTTTGGCGCACAACGCCGAAACGGTGGGCGGAGTGCCGGTCGAATCGGAAATCGGCGGCTGTACGATTTTCGAGCTGAACGCCGACAAGATGACAAAGTACTGAAAAACGCGCCGATAGGGTGCTATTATTGCAAGGTATATTGCAAAACGTACTTTATGTTTGTAAAAATGTTGCAAAATGCGATTAAAAGCGGTATTATTAAAGAAAAAGACTAGCGGAGGCAAACAATGAAATTACCGTTCAAAGTAGATTTAAGCGATAAGGTGGCGGTTGTGACGGGCGGCGGCGGAGTGCTGATGTCGGCGTTCGGCGAAGCGCTGGTAAAGTCGGGCGCAAAGGTAGCGTTCCTCGACATCAACGAGGAAGCGGTCAAAAAGGTAGTCGAGGGCTTGGGTGACAACGCTATGGCGGTCAAGTGCAACTGCCTGGATAAGGCGGACATCGCGCGCGCGAAAGCGGAAGTCAATGCGCGTTTCGGAAAGGTTAATTTCCTTATAAACGGCGCCGGCGGCAACAATCCGAAAGCTACTTGCGACAACGAAACGATGACTCCCGACCTTACCGGAGTAAAAGACTTCTTTGCTTTGGACGAGAGCGGTCTTAAATTCGTGTTCGACCTTAACATAACCTCGGCGTTTCTGGTCACGCAGGTTTTTGCCGAGGACATGGTAAAGACGGGCGGCAACATCATCAACATCTCGTCGATGAACGCGTTCCGTCCGCTCACCAAGATTCCGGCTTACAGCGCGGCAAAAGCAGGCGTCAGCAACTTCACGCAGTGGCTCGCGGTGCACTTCGCGCCCTGCAAGATTCGCTGCAACGCGATTGCTCCCGGTTTCTTCGTGACCAATCAGAACCGCGCGTTGCTGTTTAACGGCGACGGCACGCCCACCGCGCGTACCGGCAAAATCCTGAACGCGACCCCTATGAAGAAATTCGGCGAAGTCGACGACCTTATCGGCACGCTTTTGTGGCTTTCGAGCGACGAAGCCTCGGGCTTCGTTACCGGCAGCGTAATCGCCGTCGACGGCGGTTTCGCGGCATACAGCGGCGTGTAATAAATAAAGTCCCGCGCGATTACCGCAGAAAATTTTACGGGCGAAAAGGGGCGCGGCGGCATGGCGACCGAGGGAACCGGTAAAGCGGTTTCCGTGGATTTAGGTCAGACGTTCAAGATTTTCCCCCCCAGCGTTATTATTGCGAAAAAGTCTACGTTTGCCGTTTGCGACATAAAGGGTAGCGGCGAGGTGCGACACGTTTGGGCGACTTGTACTTAAAGAAAATAATTGACGTAAAAAATTACGACAAACAAGGAGAATAAAATCATGACCGATATGGAAAAAATCGCGGCGGCGAAAATCGTCCCCGTGGTTAAACTCGAGAGAGTAGAAGATACCGAAGGCGTGCTGGGCGCGCTGGAAAGAGGCGGCATACCCACCGCGGAAATCACGTTCCGCACCGCTTGCGCCGCCGAAGCAATCAAGTACGCGAGCGAGCATTTTCCCGAAATGATTGTGGGAGCCGGCACCGTGGTCAACGTCAGACAAGCCGAGCAGGCGGTTTACGCCGGCGCGGAGTTTATCGTCGGACCCGGCTGGTCTGATTCGGTAGCGGAGTTCTGCGAGGCTTCGTCGGTGCCGTACCTTCCCGGTTGCGTAACCCCCACGGAAATCATTCGCGCGCTCGACAAGGGCATAAACATAGTCAAATTCTTCCCGGCTTCGGTTTACGGCGGCTTGAAAGCGATAAAGGCTCTCGCCGCGCCGTTCGTGGGCGTTAAGTTTGTTCCGACCGGCGGCGTGAACGCGCTTAACCTCGCCGAATACCTTGCCTGCGACAAGATTTACGCGGTAGGCGGCAGCTGGATGGTCGACGGCAAGCTCGTCGCGGAAAAACGCTTCGACGAAATCGAGCGCCTCTCTCGCGAAGCGGCTGCAATCGCCGCCACCGTGCGCCCGTAGGGGAGTTATATTCGGCTTCGCCGAGTGATATTTCGCCATACAATATAAGGAATAGGAAAAACGGAAACGATTTACCGCAGTTCCCATAGGGATTATAGAGAAATAGCCCACTTCTTTCAATAGAAAGTATAGTGGGCTACACTTATATTTAAGAAAGATACCATAAAATAGAGGAGGTTATTAGTTCTTCTTAATAAGCTCTTCGATTTGTTCTACCGACAACATTCTTCCCGTAGCAACGACTTTTCCGTCAATCACAAGTGCAGGCGTACTCATTACGCCGTATTTCATAATTTCCATTGTATCGGAAATGTTTACGGGCGGTTCGATACCACAATTTTTTGCGGCAATCACGGCGTTTTCGTGATTTTGTTTTGACTTTTTGCAACAGTAACCAAGAGTGATAAGTTTCATAATATAAATCTCCTTGAATTTTATTAGACGAATAAAAAATTGAAAGCGTTAAAGGTAAAGCCGATTATGATAATACCGATAACGACGATAAAGATAAACCAAAATAAAAGTTTCGGTTTTACTGCTTTGGAAAGCATAATCATTGACGGCAAGGAAAGTGCCGTAACGCTCATCATAAAGGAAAGAATTGTACCAACGCCAACGCCTTTTGCAAACAATGCCTCGGCAACGGGGATCGTACCGAAAATATCCGCATACATAGGCGTTCCAAGAATAGTAGCAAGCGGAACGGCGTACCATTTATCACTACCTAAAACCGCTTGAATCCACTCGGTAGGAATAAAATTGTGAATGGTCGCTCCGATACCAACGCCGACAAGAATATAAATCCATACCTTTTTTAAGGTGGAAAGCATTTGGTCTTTTGCGTATAGCAATCTATCCTTTTGCGACATTTCTATTCCGTCCACTTCTGCGATAGAGCCCTCTAAAATAAAGTCTTGAACGTGTTTTCCGACGCCCGTCTTTTCTATAATCGTGCCACCGATAATTGCAAGCACTAAACCAACCACAACGTAAGCGATTGCAATAGGAAAGCCGAACACGCTGGCAAGCAAGATAAACGCACCTAAATCGACGAGTGGACTTGAAATCAAGAAACTGAACGTAACACCGCTGGAAAGCCCTGCACGAGTAAAGCCCATAAAAATAGGAATAGACGAGCAAGAGCAGAATGGTGTAACCGTACCAAGCAATGCCCCGATCGCATTTGCTCCGATACCCTTAAAATTACCAAGTATTTTTTTTGTTCTTTCGGGTGGAAAGTAACTTTGAATATAGGATATAAGATAAATCAATACGCATAAAAGAACGACGATCTTTATCGTGTCGTATACGAAAAACTGTATTGCTTGCCCCCAATGTCCCGACATAAAGGTTGCGCCAAACATAGCGGTAAATGCCATACCGATTAAAGCGTTTAGCCATTTCATACCAAGAATTTGGTCGGTAATAAAATCCCCAACGGCTCTTATTCCGTTTATTCCGCCCGCAAGTAATGCTATCCCCACCGTAAGAACGACAACGGCAATTATGCCGATAAGCCACCATAACCATTTGCGTTTTTTAGTTTCCATAATATAACTCCTATAATATTTATTTTTATCTATATAGACAATTATCTATATGATAAGTAAAAAATATATGCGAATTTAATCGCACGTATTTTTTTTACAAGTATCTTCGTTTGTTCTTCCCGTTCTACATTTTGTATCGCCGAGAAAATCAAGCATTTCATTAAGTTTACAACAAGCAAGCGTGTAATAAGTCCATTTCCAATCCTTTTCCGCTTTTACCAAACCGCAATCGCAAAGCACTTTCATATGATGAGAAAGGGTGGGCTGCGTGATATTGAGTTGCTCCAAGATTTTACAACCGCAAAGCGTACCGCCACGTAACATTTCAAATATTTGCATACGGGTATCGTCCGCTAACACTTTTAAGATTTTCGTACATTCTTCTCTTTCCATTATAAGCACCTCACATTGACTATCATCAATACTATTATACACATCACATTGATACTTGTCAATAGGAAATGGGTGCTTTTTGAAAAAACTTATAAAAATTTTCAAAAGAAAAATCAGACTCCTTGTGGAATCTGATTGTTTCTCCGCTTGAAAGTGCAATTTTATATATTGTTTATAAAAATCCCTATGGGACACGCACTTTATTGTCGCTTCCGTTTTTTTTAATGCGTGCGTTTTAGGCGTGCGTTTTTGCATAGCAAAAATATCACTTATTCATTTCCGTTCGAGTCGCCCGAGCCCGGGGAACGCCCGAAAAACATCTTATAGCTGCGGTAGAATGTGGTGTAGTCCTCGAAGCCGCTCATGACGTAAGCCTTTGTAGGGCGAACGCCGCCCTGAATGAGATTGTGCGCGTACATGACCTTTTTATTGCGGACGTATTGCATTATGCTTATCTTCATCGCCTTTTTGAAGGAGTGGTAGAGCGTGGACTTAGAAACGTAAAGGTCGGCTGCCATTTGTTCGAGCGAAGTTATGCTCGTCAGATTTTCGCGGATATATCTCATGACGCGCGAGTTGAACTCGTCGAGGTACTTAAATTCGTCGCGGTTGCTTTCGGCGTCGGTCATGCAAATCAGCGTCATGTTTTCGGTGAGCAGAGCGCGCTCGACAACCTTGTAATCGCGCTCGTCGAGAGTGCGGCGGTACTCGATAAGTCGCTGAAAATTCTTGGTAATCTGCGAAGCCGCGCCCAGGTGAAAGAACTCGCCCTTGGAAAAAGCGCGCGTAACGAGGTCGTTCGGCAAATAATCTGCGGACACGTTGAACACGCAGCGCGAATAATTGGTATCGTCTTTTAGAATCATGTAATGATATTTCGACGGCTTTATCAGCAGCAAATCGAAGGGCGCAAGCTGATACTTGCGGCTCTCGACTACATACTCGCCCTGCACGTCGAACATAAAAAGTATTTCGGCAGAGTCGTGGAAGTGCTTTGCAAACTGATTCGCCTTGCAACGCTCGTTCAACGAGTAGCTGCTGTAGCAGCCGCCCTGAAGCTGAACGTGCATCGATAATTCGCCCATTTGAGGTTCTCCTTGCGCTATTGCTCGGGCGTGACTACCCGACGCGATTATAGTATAGCACACAAATGCTAAAATTGCAAACAATTTTGATTTTTTTTGATATTGTTTTAATAAATTTACTGTGATATACTGTATCTAACAAGGTATGCCGAAAATAAGGGCATACTATGCACTAAGGACCGGAGGAGAAGCATGAAATTCGGTGCACAGCTTTATTCGCTCAGGAATTTTATAAAGACCGAGAGCGACATAGACGAAACGTTTGGGAAAATCAAAGCGATGGGTTACGACAACGTTCAGTTTTCGGGCGCGGACTTTAACGCGGAATCGCTGAAGAAAACTATCGACAAATACGATTTGCCGGTAAACCTCACGCACATTCCCGCGCAGAGGTTGCTTGAGGATACGGACAAGGTTATCGAGGAGCACAAGATAATCGGTTGCGACTATATCGGATTGGGAGCGATGCCGCACGCGTTCCCGTTCACCGGCGGACTGAAAGAAGTAGACGAGTTTATCGCGGATTTTGAGAAAGTCGCGAAGAAAATCAGCGACGCGGGACTTAAGTTTTCCTATCATCATCACGACTTCGAGTTCAGGAAACTCGAGAACGGTATGACGATTTTCGATTACATTGCCGAACGCGCCGAGCATTTTATGTTCACGCTCGACACCTATTGGCTGCAACGCGGCGGCGTGTCGATACTCGAGTACATAGACAAGATGAAGGGCAGAATCGACTGCGTGCACTTAAAGGATATGATGACCATAGCCGAGGGCGGACAGAAGTTCGCGCCGCTGGGCGTCGGCGTAATCAATTTCCGCGACGTGATACCGGCAATGGAAAAAGCCGGCGCGAAGTACGCGTTCGTTGAGCAGGATGACGCGGTGACCTATCCCGACCCGTTCGGACAAATGGCAATCAGCGCTGATTATCTCAAAGACGGAGGCTGGCTTAAATAATGATAAAGGTAACTCTCAGCGCGTTTGCAGACGAGGCGAGCAAGGACTTTAACGCTCAAATCGCCGCGCTCAAACGCAACGGCATATATAATATAGAGCTGCGCGGCTTAGACGGCAAAAACGTTTCCGCGCTGACCGACGACGAAGCCAGGGCTTACGCAAAGACGCTCAAAGACAACGGCATAACCGTGTGGTCGCTCGGCAGCCCCTTAGGCAAAATCGATATTACCGAGCCGCGCGAAAAGCACGAAGAAATGCTGTATAGACTTATGACGCTCGCAGATATTTTCGGCACGAAGCGCATCAGAATGTTCAGCTATTTCGTGGGCAGAGAGGACTATAAGAAGTACCGCGACGAGGTAATCGACAGACTGCGTGCCCTCGTAAAGATTGCCGACGGCTATATGCTGTGCCACGAGAACGAGTCGGCGATTTACGGCGCGACGGTAGATAACTGCGTCGACATCTACGACAACGTTGACGGCATTTACAGCGTGTTCGACTCCTCGAACTTCATTCAGTGGGACGAGAACATCGGCTACGCCTACGACAAACTGATAAAGCGCGCGGATTATATCCACGCCAAAGACTCGCGTTACAGCGACAAGCTGATTGTGCCGCTCGGCTACGGCGACGGCTTGTACGAAAAGATTTTCAAAAACCTCGAAAAGGACACCACCGTCACGCTCGAGCCGCACCTGTTCAAATTCGTGGGCTACAGCGACATCGACAAGAAAGAGCTCAAGGGCTTGTTCTCGTTTGAAAACAGCGACCAATCGTTCGACGCGGCGGTAAAGGCGCTCAAAGAAGTATTGACTAAAAGCGGTTACACCGAAGGAGAAAACGGAGCATGGATAAAGTAAGGTTCGGCGTTGTCGGCATCGGCAACATGGGAAGCAGCCATTGCAAATGGCTCAACGACGGCAAAAGCGTAAAGAACGGCGTACTCACCGCGGCTTGCGACATTAACCCCGAGAAAATAGAGAACATAAAGAAGCAGCTCACCGACGCTTCGGCGGTAACGTTCTTCGACGACGCCGAAAAAATGTTTGGTAGCGGTCTTATCGACGTCGCGATTATCGCGGTGCCGCACTACGACCACCCGGGGCTCGTGATAAAAGCTCTCGACGCAGGGCTCAACGTCATCTGCGAAAAGCCTGCCGGCGTGTACACCAAGCAGGTCAAGGAAATGAACGAGCGCGCGGCAAAGTCCGACAAGATTTTCGCGCTGATGTTCAATCAGCGTACCCGTCCGATTTTCCGCAAAATGCGCGAAATGGTCAAAGAGGGCGCGGTAGGCAACATAAAGCGTCTTAATTGGATAATCACCGATTGGTACCGTTCGCAGTCCTATTACGACAGCGGCAGCTGGCGCGCGACCTGGGCAGGCGAGGGCGGCGGCGTGCTGTTCAATCAGGCGCCCCACAACGTCGACTTGTTCCAATGGATTCCCGACATGATGCCCTCGAAAGTACGCGCGTTCTGCCACTTCGGCAAATGGCACGACATCGAAGTCGAGGACGACGTGACGGCATATTTCGAGTACCCGAACGGCGCAACCGGCGTGTTCATCACCACCACGGCGGACGCCCCCGGCTCCAACCGCTTTGAAATCGTGGGCGACGGCGGCGAACTTATCTTCGACGACGACAAGCTCGTATACAAAAAGCTCAAACAGAACGAGCGCGAGTTCAACAGAACCTGGACAAAGGGCTTCGGCTCGCCCGAATGGGAAAAAATCGACGTCGAAGTCGAGGACGACGGTGTAGAACAGCACGTCCGCGTAATAAACAACGTTGCCGACGCGGTACTCGGAATCGCTCCGCAGTTTATCGACGGCAAAGAGGGTATCAAAGGCGTTGAGCTTGCCGACGCAATGCTTCTGTCGACCTGGCTCGACAAGACCGTGGATTTACCGTTCGACGACGACCTCTATTTCGAGGAACTAAAGAAACGCATAGCGACCTCGCGCCTCAAAACCGCGAAGGAAACCGTGCTCGACACAGCAGGCAGCTACGGCGAAAAGAAATAAAACCATTTATTAAAATGAGGAATCAACGCTTCGCTTGCGAGGCGATAATGCCGCTACCGCGCAAATACGATTTCACGGCGCGGACGGCGATAAAGCGCGAAACCGCTTTTGAGAATATTAAGGAGGTAAACGATGAACAAAAAACTGAAAAGGCTTCTGGCGTGTTTGATGTGCGTTTGCTCCGTAGGAGGGATTATGACCGGTTGCGGAGAAGACAAAATCGATTCACTCGGTGAATCGGACTACGGCACGGTGGCTTTGCCGAACTACAATTACGCAGACGTTGCGCAGGACGGAAACTACAACCGTAACCTGTTCTACCGCAACGACCTCGAGGTGAAGTACGGCGACCCGACTACCATCTACGTCGACGAGGGCGAATGGGCAGGCACGTTCTTCACGAGCGGCACCAGCACCGGCAAGTCGTACAACATCAGCATGTCGAAAAACTTTGTCGATTGGGAGCGCGTCGGCGACGGCTACACCCCGGCAAAGAACCATTTCGGCTACGACTGCTTCTGGGCGCCGCAGCTCATGTACGACAAGGACGCGCGCTGGGGCGACTATAACAAGGGAGAAGAGGGCGAGGAGGACAAGAAAGGCTTGTTCTTCATGTACTACTGCGCAAAAACCTCTCCCGAGTACGTCGGCTCGCTCAAAAAGAGTACCAACTACCTTGCGGTGGCGATTGCCACTCAGCCGGGCGGCCCGTACACCGAGTACGTCGGCACCAACCTCAACGGCACTCGCATGGACGCGTCCGTACCGCTCTTCAATATCGAATACATAAATCCCGCAAACCCCGACGCGCTGTGCACCACGCTGGACGACAACGCCGTTTCGGGCTGGGAACTTTACCGCGAAGGCCGTTCGTTTATCGACCCGGCGCCGTTTATCGACCCCGTTACCGGCGACAAGTACATGTTCTTCTGCCGTAACCGTTGCGCCGACACGACCAACGAGATTTGGGGCGTGAAGATGAAGGATTGGGTTACGCCCGATTACACCACGGTCACCCGTATAACCGCGTTCGGCTTCCTTACCGTCGAGGGCGCGGAGACCGGCGACAGAAACCAGGTTTACGACGTCAAGGGCTACACGCTGAAGATTGACGAAGGTCCGTTCGCATACTACAAGGACGGCACCTACTATATGACGTTCTCCATCGGCTCGACTAATGACAAGCTTTACCCCGTGGGTCAGGCGCTCGCGACTTCGCCTCTCGGTCCCTACACCAAGGTGCAGGGCGCGGACGGCGGCATAGTCTGCTCGCCCGGCAGCGATTGGGATATGAACTCGTCCGGTCACCACTCGTTTATCGAAGTGGGCGACGAGCTCTGGATTGTCTACCACAGCTATCCCGTCAGCAGCACGGGTTCTATCGGCAACCGCGGTCAGGGCTTTGACCGCGTGTTCCTGCATGCCAACGAAAATGGCAAGATGGTGCTCCACGCAAACGGCCCCACCAAGACGATTCAACCGCTTCCCGAGGTTGTCAGCGGCTATAAGAACATAGCTCCGCTCGCGACCGTCACCGCCACCAACGCGGCAGAGGGCAGCGATGCAAAATGGCTGAACGACAATCTGATTCTGATGCACGAGGGCGACTCGTTCCTCAACGACCAGATTCCCGAGTTCGAGGTAGAGGGCGACCATACCGTAATCACGCTCGACTTTAACGACTATGTGACCGCGCGTGCGATTATGGTGTACAACGCGTCCAACTTCATGTACACGTTTACCGGCGTCGAGAAAATCGAAATGACGTTCCGCGACAAGGACGGCAAGACCGGCATCGCGACCATCGATAACCTCGGCTTCTGCGTGGACGCGAACATCGTACCGCTCGACTTCATTTACAGCCCCGATGAGCTTGAGGATATCGACGAAACGTACTATACGATTCGTTCCGGCGGCGCGGCGATTGCCGAGTTTAACGAAATCAGCGTCAATAAAATCAGATTTACCATAAAGAAAGGTGAAAAGAGAGACGGACTTAAAGTGAACGAGATAGTCGTTCTCGGCAAGACCGCATAACGGAGGGAAAAATGAGAAAAAAGAGTTTTATTATCGTTTTGCTCGTCCTTGTGATGTCGTTATCGATTTTTGCCTGCGCCGGCGGCGGAAGCCATAACGGCGGCAGCGGCGATTACAAGTTCGACGACTACACCGATTTTACGGGCGACGACACATCGCCCAAGCTCGAGTTGGACGAGGACATGACGCTCGACGGCAAGCTCGACGAAACCGCGTGGGCGGAGGCGGACAACACCTTGACCGCGACTAGCTCGCACTCCACCGAGGAAGAGCCGCTGGTGATGAACGTCACCACGCACTTCGGCGAAAAAGCGCTTTACTTCGCGTTCGACATTACCGACAACACGATTTTCGTCAACACGGGACGTCGTCAGTCGCGCAACACCGGCGTAGAGCTTTACCTGTCCTCAATCGACAACTTCACGTTCGGCAATGGCGCAATATCCGTTCGCGTCACGCCCGACGGCAAGGGCGGCGGACTTATCGGCTACTACATCCCCGGCGGCAACGCCTGGAGCGAAACGACCGCAAAGGGCAAGTATGCCGCCGCAACCTATATCGACGGAGAAATAAACTCCAGAAACGGCGCAAAGGGCTACACCGTAGAGCTCGCGCTTTCCTATGACCTTATCGGCGGCAAGACGAACGCGGTTCAGTACACCGCATCGTTCATTCAGTCGCGCGTTCTCGAGCGTGACGAACGCCTTGACAACACCTTCCTTAAAGGCACGAACTATCTCCAGCCCGGCAGCTGGATTGGCGTAACCGAGAACAGCATAATACGCGGTGACGAGAAGTATAACTTCCTCGACGAAAACTACGTCGTCACCGACGCGGACATGACTGTCGACGGCAAGCTCGACGACGCTAATTGGCAGACACTCATCGCCGAGGGTAAGGGCAAGACCATAACCCACAAGGATTCGGGCATCACGCTCACCACCTATGTGCACTTCGGCGAAAACGGCGTGTATATCGGTCTTGACAGCGACGCGAAAGAAGTCTGGTACAACGCGGAACGCGCAACCAAATACAACACCGGCGCTGAAGTCTTTATCAGCGCGCTCGGCAAAACAGTGCTGTCATCCGACACCGCGATCCAATTCCGCTTTGCGGTAGGCGGCAACTCGCTTCGTTACAGAGCTAATCCGAATGCCGTGTATCCGTATACATCGTCCTACGTCCCGGCAAAAATTGCGGGCTCCGTCAAGAACGGCGGCGAATTCAACAAAGCCGTCGACACCGAGAACGGCTACAACGGCGTAGACGGCTGGCAGGGCGAAATCTTTGTTCCCTGGTCGGCGTTCGGCGCTACCACGCCCGAGCAGAAATCGCAAATCGCCGTTTACAACAACCTGTACCTCAGCAAGGGCGACGCGGCGTACAATAACGATACCGAGGCGAGAGCGGACGGCTGGTCGTATCTGGCGCCTGCAGAGCAGAAAGTGTGGGGCAACGGCTCCGCCGAAGTAAATCCGCAAAAGTCCTTCTTCCGCTTCACCAAAAATGACGGCTTCGTGTTCTGCGGAGTAGAGGTTCCCGACGCGGTAATGCTTAAAAACGCCGACGGTACTTTCACCGCAACGCTCAGCCCGAGATATATCGACGCGGTCACTTCCTCGGCGTTTACCACCGAAACCAAAGAGATTGTCGGCGGCACGTTCGGCGTTCCCGACGTTCCCGAAATCACGGCAGACGCGTTCACGCAAAATGAGGACGGCAGTTTCACCATGACCGTTTCCGAAGACGCTGCGAAAAAGCTCATAGGCGGCAAGCAGGCTGTATTCAGGACTGACGACATAGAGGCTTACTTCAACATCGAATACATCGACGTCGATTCCTCGAGGTTTGACGCCGGCAGAGTAAAGGCGTATATCAATTTCAACGGCGGCATCGACAATATTATCGGCGACGGCACGACGTTTGTCGGACGCGGCACGCCCGAGCTCGTCAAGTACGGCACAGGCTCCGCAATCAACGGCTACTACGCAGCCAACATGAAGAAAGGCTCCGTCAAGCTCAACGAAACCGTGGGCACGGGTAGCTTCACTATGTCCGCTATGGTCAACGGCGACGACATCAAGAATTATATCAAGAGCGAAACCGTGGGCGGCTACGCGTTCATAATTTTCGGCACGGGCAACGTCGACGGCAACAACGGCTTCTCGCTGAGAGTGCGCAAAGACACGCTTCAAGTTAAGTTCCTCGGTCAGCGCAACCTGCACGCCGCGGTGCTCATGAACGTGAGCGGCTGGCAGCGTTGGACGTTCCTTGTCGACCGTGAAACCGCCGGCGAGCTTACCTACACGCTTTACCTCGACAACAACAAGGTTATAGAAAATACAATCAGCCTCGCGTCCGACGTTTCGCTCGACGTAGAGGGCTATAACACCATCGGTATCGGCGCACCGGGCTGCAACCTCGACGGCGACGGCACGGGCGGCGACTATACCGACAAATCTATCGGACTCGATGAATACGTCTACATGGCAGGCACTTTCGACTCCAAAGACATGATCGACATGATTGCATGGGCGAACGAAGCGAACGCCAAGTACGCGTTCTCGACCGACAACGTAGTATTCGACTTCAACGACGTGACCGAGAGCGGCTACGCTCAGCAGCTGAGAGTAGTGGCTTACCCCGAGGACGGCAGCGCATCCGTCAACGTGACCGACGTAACCTTCGGCGCGGAGATTGCCGACTACATTACGAGAGCAGAGGGCGCAGATTACTTCACGCTTTCCATTCCTGCCGACAAGGCAGACGAATTCAGGGCGGGAGTCAGGGCGACCTACACCTACAAGGGCGTGACCAGAACGTTCACCGTCAAGTACATCGCGCTCGAAAAGCTGTACCTCGACGTTACCGAAATCTCCGTGTGGAAGAAGAACAAGGTCGGCGACAACTATGTGTTCACCGTCCGCGTCTACGGCGACAGCGAGCACAACACTATCGTTACCGGCGCAAACTTCGGCGAATGGAATGGCTATGCCACGGATAAGGGCGAGGGCGTATATGAGCTCACCGTTCCTGCAAACGTAGTAGAAGGCTTGAGCTCGGTCAAGAACATTACCGTAAGCAAGGGTAATGCGACCGCCGCGGACTTCAACTTCGAGTACAAGAGTTTCACCGACGCGGAAATCGCGGCTATCGCAAGCAGCGCGGAAGCTTACTACGACTTCAACGGCAACGTCACCGACAGAATCGGCAACGCCAAGACCGCGGCTGTCAAGGGCTCCGTGGCTTACAACGACGAGAATACCGCGCTGAAACTCACCACCAACGTAAACACCGTCGGCGCAAACATCGCGCTGGGTACCGGCGACTTCACGATGTCCTTCGACGCTAAGATTTACTCTGAGTTCTTCAACGGCAACGCAGGCTACGAGCTCGTTTCTTCGGGCGTAGACGTCGGCAATTCCAAAGCTACTGACGTGTTCCAATTCTCCGCTCACGGCGACAGAGGAGTGCTCCGTATCCAAATCGGCGACAACGTTCCGAACTTCTATTACAATAATACAAAGGGCAAACTCAACCTCGATAATTGGCAGAGATTCACGTTCGTAGTAGAACGCGGACTGCCCTGCGACGACGAAACTCAGGAAACCGTGAGAACCACGCTTTACCTTGATGGCGTCATGATTGAGAGCAAGACCCGTTTGATGCCCAAGGGCGCAGTGCTCGGCAACGGCACACTGTACTTCGGCGGCAACACGACCTGGACTCCCGGCAAGACCTCCGAAATCGACAACTTCACGTTCGCAAGAAGAGCGCTCACCGCAAGAGAGATTGAGGGTATCGACAGCTACTACGAGGAAATCGCAACGGCTGCCGGCTGGCACGTCGACAACGTGACGTTCGACTTCACCGAAGTCACCGATAACGCTCCGTTCACCACCGCCGTCAACTTCACGACTAACGGCAGCGGCGCGGTAACCTCGGGCGCAACGTTCACAGGACTTCCCGAGGGCGTTGAAATCACCGAAAGCGAAGGCGCGTACACGCTTAACGTTCCCTACGCTAAGCTCGGCGAACTGAGAAGCGGCGTAACCGTCACCGCGACTATCGGCGGCGTGAAGAGAACGTTCGTCGTCAAGTACGTCGCGCTCGAAAAACTGTACCTCGACAAGACCTCCGTGTCTATGTGGCTGAAGAATAAGTCGAGCGACGACACCTACAAATTCAACATCGGCGTGTATGCCGACAGCGCGCACACTATCGCAGTCGAGGGCGTAACCTTCGACAGGTGGAACAGCAGCGTGTCCTACGACTCCGCAAGCAAGACCTACGCGTTCAGCGCGCCTGCAAGCGACGTCGAGAATATGACTTCCGCAGTGACCGTAACCGCAAGCAAGGGCGACGCGGAAACCGCAGAGTTCGAGTTTGAGTACAAGTACCTCACCGCAGCGGAAATCGCGGACGTCGCGAACAATGCCGAGGCGTACATCGACTTCGATAACGGCAAAGTAATCGACAAGATTCAAAACAAAGCGTATGTGGTTGCCGACCGCGAAGCTGCAAACATTGTCGACGGCGCGAAGTACGCGGGCGACAAGTACTTTGCGGCAAATCAGAAACGTACTTCCGTCAAACTCGCTACTACGCTCGGCACCGACAGCTTCACCGTATCCATGCTCGTCAACGGCGCGGACGTAAGAAAGTACGCGCTCGACGATTATCTCAACGGAGTACCGGGAGCAAAAGCGGGCTATGCGTTCGTACTCTTCGGTACGGGCAACGTAGACGGTGCAAACGGTTTCTCCGTCCGCGTCAGAAAAGATACGGTTCAGGTAAAGGTCGGCGGTACAAGTAAGGGTTATAGTTCTGCTGTTTCCAAGATTACCGATAATTGGCAGCGCTGGAGCGTAACGTTCGACCGCTCGACCGAAGGCACGGTCAAGTACGTCGTTTACATCGACGGTGTGGCGGTAATCACCGACAGCGTAGATTACGAAGGCTCGTTCGATGTCAGCGGCTTCAACACGCTCGGCATCGGCGCACCCGGTTGCAATCTAGACGGCGACGGCACCGGCGGCGGTTACACCGACAAGTCTATCGGACTTGACGACTTCATGTTCGTGAGAAAAGCGCTCAGCGACAAGCAAATCGAAGGGCTTGACAGCTACTACGGCGACGTTCTGAAGTCGGTGGGCTGGTACGTCGACAATGTGGCGTTCGACTTCACCGACGTGGCAACGCTCCCCGAAGGCACGCCGTTCGCCACCGATGTCAACTTCACGACTAACGGCAGCGGCGCAGTAACCACGGGCGCAACGTTCACAGGACTTCCCGAAGGCGTTAATATCAGCGAGAACGCAGGCGTGTACACGCTCACTGTTCCGACTGACAAGCTCGACGAGTTTAAGGAAGCCGTGACCGTCACCGCGAAAATCGGCGACGTCGAAAGAAAGTTCACCATTAAATACTCGCCGCTCGACAAGCTTTACCTTGACAAGACCTCCGTGTCTATGTGGAAAAAGGAAAAGACGGCGACCGACAACACCTACAAGTTCACCGTGGGCGTGTACGCAGACAGCGAGCACACTATCGGGCTCGACGGCGTGACGTTCGACAAGTGGAACGACCGCGTAACCTACAGCGGCAACGGTATCTACACGTTCAGCGTACTTGCAAGCGACGTCGAAGGACTTACCTCGGTGCAAAACATCGTTGCAAGCAGAGGCGAGGGCGTGACGACCGCAGAGTTCGAGTTCGAGTACCTGCACATCACTCAGGACGAGATTAACGCAATCGCAAAGGACGCGAAAGCATATATCGACTTCGACGGCGACGTCACCGACGCAATCGGCAGCAATGCTTCCGTCGCGCGCGGTACCGCTACCTACGGCGACGCAACCAAGTACGAGGGCGACAAGTACTTCGCGGCTAATCAGAAAAATACTTCCGTCAAACTCGCTACTACGCTCGGCACCGGCAGTTTCACCGTATCCATGCTCGTCAACGGCGCGGACATCAAGAGCTATGCAAACTCCGGCTACGCGTTCGTGCTAGTAGGCACGGGCAACGTCGACGGCAACTCGGGCTTCTCCGTCCGCGTGAGAAGCAACACGTTCCAGGTCAAAATCGGCTCGACTCGTAAAGATCACAACGCACAACTTAACAAAATTACCGGCGACTGGCAACGTTGGACGATGACGTTCGACCGTTCCACTGAGGGCACCGTCAAGTATGCAATCTACATCGACGGAGTGCAGGTAGTCAACGATAGCGTTGCTTACGAAGGCTCGTTCGACGTCAGCGGCTTCAACACGCTCGGCATCGGCGCGCCCGGTTGCAATCTAGACGGCGACGGCACCGGCGGCGGTTATACCAACATGGCTATCGGTATCGACGACTTCATGCTGATAAATCGCGTCATCACCGCAAACGAAATGGAAGCTCTCGATAGCTACTACAACGAAATCGCGGCGGCGGCAGGCTGGAGCGTCAACGATGTCACCGTCAAGTTCGACGAAGTGACCGCAGGCGAGAACAAGACCGTAACTCTTGGGTTTACGAAGTACGCGACCGACGCAATCACTACGGGCGCAATGTTCACGGGGCTCCCCGAGGGCGTGACGATTAGCGAAACCGCAGGCGTTTACACGCTCACGATTCCCTACGCGCAGCTTGCTAACCTCAAGAACGGCGTAACCGTAACCGCTAAAATCGGTTCGGTTGAGAGAACGTTCACGATTAAGTACGTTCCGCTCGAAAAGCTGTACGTCAGCACCGTCAACTTCTATGAATACGAAATCGACGGCGGTGGTAACGTAACCAAATCCGTCCGAGTATCTGCCGACGAGCAGGGCACGGTAGGCATTGCCGAAGCAAGCTTCGACGGACTCCCGACCGGTGTTACCTATGTTGCAGGCGCAACCGCAGGCGACTATGTGTTCACCGTTCCCGTCGACAAGATAAACGATTTCGTCGCCGCAAAGGTAACCGTCACCTACGACGGCGTAACCGCAAACGTGAATATCGTTTACACCGCGGCAATACTGAAAGACACCGAAGTTTACAGCAATATCGACACTGTTTCCACAAAGAGCAGCAACAAGCAGGGCGGTCAGGTGTTCACGGGTATTGACCTCGGTACCGACAGTTTCACCGTTGCATTTATGGCTGATAACCTCAACAAAATCGCTTCCGGCGGAGGCGGATATATCCTATTCTCTACCGGCAATACCGACGTAAGTAAGGGTATAAACGTTTACGCCAACTCGGATAAATTCCGCTTCAGATGCGCAGGCGTGTCCGGTAACTTCCCGATTGCTCACAATCTCGCGCAGTACACCGATTGGACTCACCTCGCGTTTACGTTCGACCGTTCGGAAGCAGGTAAGCTCACGATTACCGCATACGTCAACTATGTAAAAGTCGGTTCGGTCACGAAAGTGCTGACTGCGGACGAAACGTTTACCTACGGCGACAGCAAGAACTTTGTTGTAGGTTCTATCAACGGCGAAATGTGGGCTGAATCCGGTGCTATGGCTCAAACCAACCAGTACAATCTCTCGGCTGCAGGCGTTACGATCTATCGCGGCGTCGCTCCGATTGACGCGGTCCGGACCTACTTCGACGGTTACCTTGGCGGCATGACGATTCCTGCCGATGCGGTTCAGGCGAAATTCACGTTTGCCGACGGCACGACTGCAAACTCCGTTGCGGACAGCAGCGTGACTATGACGAAAAACGAGAATGCTACCGAAACGGTAGTGGAAGGCAAGGACGGCGGCGATGATAAGGCTATTAAGATCAACTCGAAATCGGCTTACTACGACGTAAACGGCTTCGACGTTTCCACCGGTTCGTTCGCGGTATCTATGGACCTTAAAATGGACTTTTCGACCGCGTTGAATAGCAACGGATCCGGTATAGTCCTGTTCGCAACTACCGATCCCGGTGCAACGGAAGGTTTTGCCGTAAGTATTCGTCAGAATACTATTCGAGTTCAGATTAACGGAAGTGCAAATTCCCTTACCATAGACACCGATAGTTACACCGGCAAGTGGACGAATATTACCGTTACGTTCGTAAGAGCAAACGGCAAGTGCACGGTCAATGTATACGTCAACTATGCGTTTGCGGCTACCAGCGGAGCGATTGACTTTGCCGACGATAAGTCGCTTGCCAATTCCGAAAAAACAGGCTACCTCGGCATCGGCAGAGGAACCGAAATCAGCGGAATGACGGGTAGCAACTATACGGACGGCGCATTCAAGTGGTATGAAGACAACACGCACACCATTGATAACGTAACGCTTATTTCCGGCGCAATGACCGCCGAGAATATGCTTGCGCTTAGAAATATCTAACTTCGCTTTGCCGACTTCTTAATCATACTTCTCGGCTTGGGCCCGTGGGTTTTTCCCGTGGGCTTAAGTCGTTTAAACGGCAGAATAGGCGATGAGGGCTAAATAAGGATAATTATTCGCTTGCCGCATGGGATTCCACGTCGCAACGTCATAGCCTCTTGACAGTAGAGGCAATGCCGCTGCTCCTCTGAATGACGGGTAAGACGGAAACTGCACGTTAAGTTTTAAAATAACAACGAAAAGTCCACGTTCTCCCTCGTCATTCAGAGCGAGGCGACGCGCCGAGCGTGGAATCCCCCCCCCATGGAACGAATACTATCCTTATCAAAAACCGTGCCGATATACGCATTGCAAAAAACTCGTAGAGAACGCAAAATAAAGCGGTATTTGCAATCGTTAACCGTTGCATTTTTTGCTCATTCCGTGGTAAAATATCGATGTAGGAAATAAAAACAAAACTTGAACTATGACTGTTGAAACGCGTACCTTTAAATCAAGCTTCCCCTTCGGGGGAAGCCGACGCGTAGCGACTGATGAGGGGATAATAACGTAAAGTCGGCGTGTTATTTCCAAAATATCCCGTACAAAACTCGGAGGAGAAAATGAAAACCGCTATAATCGGTTGCGGAGCAATCGCAAACACTCACATAGACGTAATAAAACATTTGGGGCTTAACCTTGTCGCGATATGCGACCTCAGCGAGGACAAGGCGAGCGCGCTTCTCGCCAGGCACGGAGTCACGGCGACGATTTACACCGACTACGAAAAGATGCTGGACGAGGCGAAGCCCGACGTAGTGCATATCTGCACGCCGCATTGGGAGCACGCGAAAATGAGCATAGCCGCTTTGGAGCGTAACATAAACGTGCTCTGCGAAAAGCCGGTGTGCATCAGCCCCGAGCAATATGCGGCAATCAAGGCGGCGGAAAAACACAGCGCGGCGGTAATGGGCGTGTGCTTTCAGAACCGCTACCTCGAAACCAACGAGAAGCTGCGCGCGCTTGCAGCCGAAGAGGGTGCAAAAGGGATTTTTGCCGCCGTGCCGTGGTCGCGCGACGAGAATTATTACCTGTCCACCGATTGGCGCGGCCGCAAGGCTACCGAGGGCGGCGGAGTAATGATGAATCAGGCGATTCACACGCTCGACCTCGCGCTGTGGATGCTGGGAAATCCCGTAGCCGTCACGGGCACCGTGACCAACAATCACCTGGTGGGCACGATTGACGAGGAGGACACCGCCGAGCTCTACATCGAGTTCGAGAGCGGCGCAAAGGCTAATTTCTACGCAACCACCGCCGCCGTGAGCGACACGCCCGTGATAATTTCGCTGACGACCAAAAGCGACAGATACACGGCGTTCGGAAACAAAGTGTTCGACCGCGCAGGCGACACCGTAGTCGTCAACGAAAAGACGGACATAATCGCCAAGGACTATTGGGGCAACGGGCATCTGCACCTTGTCCGCGACTTTTATGACTGTCTTAAATCGGGGCGCAAATTCCCGATAGGCGTGAGCGAAGCTTACCGCGCGGTCAGCGTTATACTCGCGCTGTACCGAAGCTGCGGAAAAAGAGTGGAGCTCGACCTGAGCAAACTGTAAAACGAAAAAGCTAAACAAGGAGAATAGAATTATGAAAATGACGTTCAGGTGGTACGGACCCAATGATTCGATACCGCTCAGCTACATCCGCCAGATACCCGGAATGACGGGCGTCGTGACCGCGGTCTACGACGTTGCGCCCGGGCACGAGTGGAGCAACGAATCCATCGCCGCCATGCGCAAAATGTGTGCGGACAACGGGCTTGAGATGGAAGTCATCGAGAGCGTTCCCGTCCACGAGGACATCAAGCTCGGACGCGGCAAGCGCGACGAGTACATCGAGGCTTACAAGACGAATATCCGCCGCCTCGCGGCAAACGGCGTGAAGTGCATTTGCTACAACTTCATGCCCGTGTTCGATTGGGTGCGCACGGTGCTGGGGCACGTCAACGCCGACGGCTCCGTCAGCCTTGCCTATCGCGAGGAGGATATCTTAAAGCTCGACCCTGCGAACCTGTCGCTTCCCGGCTGGGACGAAAGCTACACCAAGGACGAACTGCGCTCGCTTCTCGACGCGTACTCGACCGTCACGCACGAGCAGCTTTTCGAGAACTACGTCTACTTTTTGAACAAGCTCGTTCCCGTCCTCGAGGAATGCGACGTCAATATGGCGGTGCACCCCGACGATCCGCCGTGGGATTTGTTCGGACTTCCGCGCATAGTGTCGACCGAAGCCGACCTGGACCGCCTGTTCGCCGCCGTGCCGAGCAAGCGCAACGGCTTGACCTTCTGCACGGGCAGCCTCGGAGCCGGCAGACCCGACCTCGTTCGCCTCGCCGCAAAGTACGCCAAAGAGGGCAGAATTTACTTCGCGCACCTGCGCAATATCAAGTACTCCGGGGAGCGTGACTTCGCCGAAACCGGACACCTGTCGGCAGGCGGCTCGCTGGACATGTACGGCATAGTCAAGGCGCTCGCGGACAATGGCTTCGACGGCTACGTCCGTCCCGACCACGGCAGAAACGTGTGGGGCGAGAGCGGCAAGCCCGGCTACGGCTTGTACGACAGAGCAATGGGCGCGGCGTACCTCAACGGCTTGTTCGAGGCAGCCGAAAAGCAAGGAAAGTAAATACTCAATTGCATAAAAAAATATCCGCCTTTATTCGGGACGGATATTTTTCGCATTAAGCCGAAGCTTACTTTTTGATGTTCTTGATGCAACCGCAAAAGCGCTGGCGAGCTTCCTTGACCTTCTGCACGGGAGCCGGCTCGGTCTTGTACATTCCGCGCTGATTCATATAGGTGAACGCGTCCAGCTGGTCCTCAGCGCACTCGGTCATCTTGCTCGTGACCACGTTGCGAAGGTCCTTGCAGCCAATCTCGCACAGCGCGGTGCCGTAGAGCTTGATAAGGTTCTTGTGCGAGCCCAGCACGTCCGAAATAATGTCGTAGTCGCTAAGCTTGCATTGCTCCTGCGCAAACTCGGTTGCGCGCACCTTTGCGCCGGCTTTCAGCGCGGCTTCGGTCTTTATCGGCGACGGCTTTTTGGCGGTCGTCGTCTTTTTCTCAGTCGACTTTGCGGTAGATTTCGCGGCGGTCTTAGCTGCGGTCTTGGGGGTTACGGAGCCGCGCTTTGCGGCAGCGGCAGTGGGTTTCTTTGTCGTGGCGGAAGCGGTCTTGGGCTTTGCCGCGGCGGTCTGTTTTTTAGCGGTACTTGCGTTAGTAGGCATTTTTGTTTCCTCCTTATTGATGATTATTCAGATAATTGAGCAGAGTCTGAAAGCGCGACTTGCAGTTATCGGCGTAACTGCCCAGCTTGCTTTTCAGCACGGGGTCGCTGCAATCGGACACATAATTGCAGCATTTTTTGTAGCAAAGCTCCTCGCTGTTAAGCAGCTCGGACAGCTCTTGCAGGGTCTTGGTCGTCATTTTCGATGCCATTTTAATCTAATCCTCCTTGGAATGGTAATAACATTATTCGCGACTTTTGCGTTTTCTAAACGTTTCGCCGCGTAAAATCGCACTTTTGCGCGCCGCGCCGCCGCGCTTTGACGAAAAATCTTTACAAACCGCCCGAATCGTGCTATAATCGGAGCATGGGAACAATCACCGAAATTTCGCACCAGAAAAAGAACAAAGCGCGCGTAAACGTCTATATCGACGGCAGTTTCGCGTGCGGTCTCGAGGCGCTCACCGTCGTCAAAAACCGCCTCGAAGCGGGCATGGAAATCGACGAAGCCGAGCTCGCCGCGATTCAGAGCGAGAGCGAAGGCGGCAGGGCGTTCGAGCGCGCGGTAAAGCTATGCTCGGTTCGTCCGCGCACGAAGAAAGAACTCAGAAAATTCTTGCGCGACAAGGGCTATGTAAAGGAAACAATCGACGAAACGATGAATAAGCTTGCCGAATACGGCTTTTGCGACGACGCGCGTTTTTGCGCCGATTACGTCGCCGCCTACAAATCGAAAAACGGCGTGAACAAGCTTCGCGCGGATTTGAGCAGGCTGGGCGCCGAACCTGCGGCGATTGAAGCCGCGCTGGATGAGATAGACGAGCAGGAGGAAGCCGCTTTTGCCGCCGCCGAGAGGTATATCCGCACTCACCCTAAGTTCGACATGCGCAAGTTAAAGGCGCACCTGTACGCGAGAGGGTTTGACGGCAGCGACATTTCAGCCGCCGCGGCGCGTGTTGAGGAGGAATACGATTTCTCCGATTCCGACGAGATTTACGACTGACAGGGAGCAGACGGGAGGGATAATATGATAGGAGTAGACGTATGTCTTATTTCGAGAATAGCGCGAGCAATCGGCAACGAACGCTTTGTCGAGCGCGTGTTTACGCAGGGCGAGCGCGAGTACTGCGACGGCAAGACCGTGCCGGTGCGTTCCTATGCCGGCATTTACGCGGCTAAGGAAGCGGTAGTCAAGGCGCTCGGAGCAGGCATAACCGACTTTAATTTTCACGACGTGGAGATAACCCACGGCAAAAACGGCGCGCCCAAAGTTGTGCTTCACGGCGAAGCGGAAAAGTTTGCCGACGGCGCAAAGTTGCACGTTTCCATTTCCCACGACGGCGACAACGCGACCGCAGTTTGTATGGCGGAGGTCGGGAAATGAACGATACGTTATACGGAAAAAGCGTCGCTTCCGTGGCGAATATCCGCGCCGCCGAGGAAAAAGCGATTGCAGCCGGGGTTACGGAGGACGAGCTTATCGACAAAGCCGCGACGGAGCTTGCTGACGAGGTAATCCGCCGCACCGACAAGCGCGGCAAAATCCTTTTTGTGACGGGAGGCGGCAACAACGGCGCGGACGGCTTGACTTCGGCGAAAAAACTGAGTGAGCTCGGCTTTTCTGCGGCAGTCATGCCTGTAGGTGACAAAAACTCGCCAAGGAACGAGGAACTGATTGCCGGACTTAAACGCTCGGGCGTTGCGTTTACGAATAAAATCGAGCGCGGCGGCTATGCCGTAATCGTCGACTGCGTGTTCGGGATAGGGCTGAGCCGCGAGCCGAGCGGCGAGTATGCGCGCGCGATAGACGAAATCAACGCTTCGGGAGCTTTGGTAATCGCCGCCGACGTACCCTCGGGGCTGGACGCGGACACGGGTTACGCGTACTCGCATTGCGTGCGTGCCGACGTCACCGTGACTTTCACGGCGGTGAAGAGCGGACTGCTGCTCGGCGAGGGCAGAAACTACGCAGGCGAAATTATCGTCGCGAACATCGGCATCGACTTTGAAGCGACGGGGAGAATAATCGATGAGTTTGAGGCGGTTTTGCCGCCGCGCAGACCCGTTTCCCATAAGGGCAGCTACGGCAGAGTGCGCGTAATCGGCGGCAGCGAGTGCATGCCGGGCGCGCCGCTCATGTGTTTCGAGTCGGCGGTCGCCGCTTCGCGCTCGGGCGCAGGGCTCGTGACGTTATGCGTGCTCGACTGCATGAAAGCCGCCTATCAGTCGCGAGTCACCGAAACCATGCTCAAATTTTTACCGTCCGAAAACGGAAAGCTGCGTTTTGACGAAACCGCGCTCGCCGAGCTTGCGGACGGAGCGAACGCGATAGTTATCGGACCGGGCATGGGCAAGGGCGAGGACAATTATAAAATCGTCGAGTGGCTGATAAGGAACTACAACGGAACGCTGATAATCGACGCCGACGGACTTAACGCGCTCAGCCTTAATCCGTCCGTGCTGCTTGCGAAAAAATGCGAAATAATACTCACGCCGCACGTCGCGGAGTTCAGGCGGCTTTGCCCCGAGTTCGACGTCGAAAAGCCGCGGACGGAAATAATAAGGGCGTTTGCGAAGCGGTACGGAGTTTGCCTCGCCGTCAAGTCGGCAACCACCGTGGTAACCGACGGCGAAGCCGTATTCTTTAACGTTACGGGCACGCCCGCGCTCGCAAAGGGCGGCAGCGGCGACGTGCTGGGCGGCATGGCGGCTGCGTTCGCCTGCGTTTTGCCGCCGCTCGCCGCGCTCAAAGCGGCTTGCTTTCACTTCGGGAAGTCGGGCGAAAGAGCGGCGAAGAGGTTGAATACGGTCACCAGCGTGCTTGCCGGCGACGTGATAGTCGAGATTAAGTACGCCGAATAATAGAGTCAAGCCGCGTTTTTGTCGGCGAAAAACGTAATATTTTGTCGAAAAAGTCGCGTTTATGTGCAGTGATACATATAAACGCGATTTTTTATCGATATTAAACGTATAAGCCTAGGCTTAGAGGAGATAAATAATGGGTAAATACATTATCGAGCTCGATTCGATTGAGGAAAACGCGCTGACGGACTATGCCCGTGCGCGAGGAATGACCGCCGCCGTAGCCGCCGCAAAAATATTGCACGCCGCGCTTTCCGCATTGCATACAATGTACGGGGAAGCCGACGAGAGCCGATTGAAGAGCGGCTATCGCGATTGGGGCGACATAAACCTCGAGTGGGCGGAGCTCGGTTTCAAGGAGTGACATGGACGTTAAACGCGGCGAAATCTATTACGCGGATTTAAGCCCCGTCGTGGGCAGCGAGCAGGGCGGAGTGCGCCCCGTGCTCGTCATCCAGAACGACGTGGGCAACAAGTACTCGCCCACCGTGATAGTGTGCGCCGTTACAAGCCAGATGACAAAGGCCAAGCTCCCCACGCACGTTGAGTTCGCGCGCGGCGAAGCAGGGCTCAGTCGCGATTCCGTCGCGCTTTTAGAGCAGGTTCGCACTCTCGACAAGCGCAGACTGAAAGAGCGCGTCGGCGAAGCCTCACTGATTAAAATGCGCAAGGTCGAGCGCGCGCTGCTAATCTCGTTCGGCTTTGCGACTACCTGAAGCCCGTCTTTTTCATAGTCGCCGATAAATCCGTTAAAACGCGCCGTTTCCGTTTCGGGACGGCGTTTCTTTTGCTTTCGGCGTCGCAAAATGACTATAAATTTTCGATAAGCCGCGGCTGACGCGCTCAAAAGAGTGACAAAGACGGTCAAACGGTGCTACAATAGACGCGAAAAAACAAACGGAGCGCAATTAAAATGAGTGAAATCGTAAAATGCAAAGACCTGCCGTACAAAAGGTATGAAATCGAGAATCTGAAAGCCGCAGCAGAGGAATTCAAGCGTTCTGCGGCTAACGCCTCGGGCGCAAAAGCGGTGGAAGCGGCGTACCGCAAGTACCTCGCCGAAGAGGAGAAGTACAACACGTTCGCCTCGCTCGCGTACACGCGTTACACGCTGAACACCAAGGACGAGTTTTATATAGGCGAGCAGAATTACTACGACGAAATAGGACCCGTCGCCGCCTCGACCTCGACGGAAATCGGCAACATAATGCTGGACAGCCCGTTCCGCGCCGAGCTTGAAAAGCTGTTCCCCGAAACGTTTTTCAAAAACCTCGAATGCGCGCGCCGCGCTCACAACGAAAAAACGGTAGCCGGCGAGCAGGAGGAGAACGCAATCGTCACCGAGTATTCGATGCTCATGTCGACAATCGAAGTGAGTTGGCGCGGCGAGATAAAACCGCTCAGCTTTGTACGCGGCTTTATGGACGACGGCGACCGCGAGGTGCGACGCGAGGCGTGCTGCGCAATCGGCAGGGCGCTCGGCGCGCACAAAGCCGAGCTCGACGACATCTACGACCGCCTGGTAAAGGTGCGCACTCGCATTGCGCGCGACATGGGCTACAAGAGCTTCGTCGAAGTGGGCTACAACCGCATGGGCAGAATAGACTACGACGAGGAAATGGTCAAGGCGTTCCGCAAGAACGTTCTCACCGACATCGTGCCCGTCGTGGCGAAACTCAAGGCGCAAATCGCGGCTAACCTCGGCATTACCGACTTCAGATTCTACGACGACGGAGTGACCGATTGCGGCAACCCGAAGCCTTATCCCGACGCCGAGGGTATACTTCTCGCGGCAAAGGAAATGTACCACGAGATGAGCGAGTTTACGGGCAAATTCTACGACAAGATGCTCGCTACCGAAGCGTTTGATACCACCGCTCGCGACGGGAAGTGGGGCGGCGGTTACGCGACTACGTTCGAGAACTACAAGCAGGCGTTCATTCTCGCCAACTTCAACGGCTCGTCGGGCGACGTCGACGTGGTAACGCACGAATTCGGGCACACCATAGCCTTCGACTTTGCCATGAATCGCGAAGACAGATCTGTGGGCATCGGCTCCAATGAAACGGCGGAAACGCACAGCATGAGTATGGAGTTTCTGGCGTGGAAATTCATGGACAAATTTTTCCGTAACCCGGACGAGTACAAGTACAAGCATCTTTCCGACGCGCTGTCGTTCATTCCCTACGGCGTGATTGTCGACGAATTCCAGCACATAGTCTACGAAAACCCCGATATGACCCCGTCCGAGCGCGACGCGGCTTACCTCGAGCTCGAGAAAAAGTACAGACCGTACCTGTCGTTCGACGGCATTCCCTACCTTGAGGAGGGCACGCGCTGGCAGTACCAGATGCACATCTACGAAACCCCGTTCTATTATATTGATTATTGCCTCGCCCAAGTCGTGGCGCTGGAGTTTTTGGAGCTGTCCGAGAAAAACTACGACGAAGCTTTGAAACGCTACCTCGAGCATTGCAAGCGTGGCGGTCTTTATCCGTTCGGTAAGCTCGTAACGCTCGCCGGACTGCGTTCGCCGTTCGAGGACGGCGCGCTCGCCGAAGTCGCTTCCTCCGTCGAAACTATTCTCGCTTCTCTCCGTTCCGCAATGAAAAAAGACTAATAACGTTACTGAAAGTCAAATGCGTGCAAAACGAGTTTGGCTTTCTTATTTTATATGCTGTTTTTAATATAAATCTGCTTGCAAAAAATAATAAATGTGGTATAATTATAGTAGCAGTTTAAAACCATTGTAAAAGAGGTATACAAGGAAATGAAAAAGATTTTGTCTTTAATAGTTTCGCTCGCGTTCGTTCTCGGGTGTTTTTCGCTTATCGTCGGTTGCGGCGAGAACGAAAACGGCGAACAGACGGTTGCCGAAGTTAAACTCGTCGAATTGTCCGCTGCGGTTGCAAGCGACGAAACCGGCGCGAAGAGTGCGGCGGGCGAGTTTACGAGCGGCGTAAAACTAGCCGACGGGGAAGAAACCGCGACTGCAGAACCGCAACGCACTACGATTTTCAAATCGCAAAACGAAATAACATTTGATATAAAACTCGACAACCCGAAGAACTATTACATAATGGACTTCAAATTGAATTGCGCGGAAGAGAATATCGAGTACTACGATTCGGTTATGGAAGAATGGACGGCGATTGCCGATTGCTGGATTCGTTGGAACGGCTCGAACAACCAACGCGCACGTTACAAAATCAGATTTAACGACCCCGCCGTCGTTATCGATAAAATTTCCGTTTCGGATATGTACTACTCGGACAGAACGGACGGCACGAATAAAACCGCGGTAAACATGAACGATCGCGAAACCTACGTTGTTTACAAAGTCGACGAAAATCTCGTCAGAGTGGAAACCGTTACTAACGGTTTTGAAGAATACGTTTTTAATGTGAAAAAAGCTGACGGAGTGGTCATAAAAAGCGTAAAGTGTGACGATACCGAACTTATTCCCGCCGCCGACGGCACCTACAAAACCGCCAAAAGCGGCAAAATCAACGTCGAGTACGAAGTGCCTTTTACCGACGGTTTCGCATATCAAAACAATTGCGAACGTGAAATCGAGTTGATACATGTTTACGATTATGATAAAGGAGATCATTATAAATTTGCAAGTTACAATATTAGGCCTAATGGTAGTATTCGATACCCTGATGGGAGTATAGTCTATGACGGTATGGTTTTCGTATTACCGATCATAGGTACGGACGTATCGGACAAAAACGTTCGGATCGAGTGCGCTGGAGTAAATACTGAATATTATGGAATTACATCGATGTTTGGAAAAGTCTGCGGCATAGGGATAAAAATACTTGATGCTGAACGATCAATGCCCGTGTCGGAATGGAATGAGTTGGCTGATAGAATAATAGAGGAGGGAACTATTATTATTGATGGTGTCAAGCGATACAACTTTAAAGAATACTTAATCAATACTATGACTGAACTTCCGGAAAGACGTGACTATGACTGAACTTCCGGAAAGGCATGGGTTCCTACAATAACAAAAAAAAGAAGCACAATAACAGTGCTTCTTTTTTGTATATCGGCTTTTACCGCTTAAACGGCAAAAAGTCCTCGTCGTCGTCCTTGTCGTAGATAAAGTCGCGAGCGATAAGATTGGCGCGTTTTATCGTGTCCCTGCCGTACTTGCGCTTGATGCCGTCGATAGCCTTTTCCAGGCTCTCGCGCTTAACCTGTTTTTCGTCGAACATCGACAGCTGCACCGCGCCGTCCGAGGGCGAGAGGTCGAATACGCTCACGCTTATCGTGCGCAGCGGCACGGCGTGCTCGCGTTGTAAACTCATAGCCATCGTAAACGCCGCGTCGGCGATGTCCGCGCTCGAAAGCGTGGGACGGCTCAGCTTCATTTGCTTTGAGGCGTGTTTGAGCTCGAAACTCCTCAAATCGACGTGCACGCCCGAGCCCTTTACGCCGTACTTAATCATTCGCGCGGCAATCTTTTCGGACAGATAGCAGATAACCGCCCGAACGTCCTCGGGGTCAAGTAGGTCCTTGACCGCAGTCATGCCGTGACCTACGCTCTCGGTCTTGCGCCGCTTGTCATATTCGCGCACGGGCTCGCCGTCGTCGCCGAGCGCCGCGTGTTTAAGCTTGACGCCGTTCACGCCCAAAACGGAGGAGAGTAGATTCTCGTCCGCGAGCGCGAGGTCGCCTATCGTATGAATGTTCAGCCGATTCAGCGTCGGCACCGTCTTTCTGCCCACCATCATGAGGTCGCCAACGTCGCGCTTCCACAGCTTTTCGCGGTAATCGTCGCGCGTCGCCGTGAAGTACCCGTCGGGCTCGGCGGCGTCGCTACACAGCTTCGCCAGCGGCTTCGAGAAGCTTACGCCCACCGAAACGGTGAGGAACGTCTCTTTCTTGACTTCGGCGAGAATACGCTTCGCGATTTCCTCTCCGTCGCCGAAAAGACGGGTAGAGCCCGTGCAGTCCAGCCAGCACTCGTCCGGACCGAACGGTTCGACTTGCGAGGTAAAGCGCGTGTACAGCTCGAAAATCCGATTGGAGTAGTGCGTGTACAAATCGAAGTGCGGCGGCACGATTTTCAGCCCCGGGCACTTCGCTTCCGCCTCCCATATAACGTCGCCCGTCTTTACTCCGGCTTTTTTTGCAATCGCGTTTTTCGCCAGCACCACGCCGTGCCTGCGCTCGGGATTGCCGGCAACTGCCAGCGGCACGTCGCGAAGCTCGGGGTTAAGGGCGCACTCCACCGAAGCGTAAAAATTATTCAAATCGCTGTGTAATATCAGTCTGTCCTTCATTTTTCGCTCCGTCCGTTATGCGTCCTTGATTTCTCGGTACGGTTTGTAGTTTTTTGTGCTACGCGCGCGCCGAGCCGTCCTCGCATATAATTATATCACGATTTATCGGCAAGCACAACGATTTTAACGCTTTCCCCGCGCGGCTCCCCACTTAAAAATATAGGAAATATCGATTTTGTCCGCGATTTTGCTTGATATTTGTGGGCAAAAGCGGTACAATTTTGTTGCGGAAGTAAATAATTTTGAAAAGGAGATAGAAACAATGAAAAAGAAGTTGCTGGTAATTCTGCTCAGCCTGTGTATCGCGATAACCTCCGCGTTCACGCTTGCGGCTTGCAGAGGAAAGAACAACAATAACGGCGGCAACGTCGACAACGGCGGCGGCTCGAGTACGACCACCACGGACGACGGCAAGACCGACAACAAGGATAATTCCACTACGGACGGCGGAAAAACCGACGACGGAAAAACCGACGACGGCGACGAGAATACCGAAAGGAAAGCGACCAAGGGGCTCGAGTTCGCGTTTATCGACAACGAAACCACGCAGGTAACGGGGTACAGGGGAACGGACGCGGAAGTCTATATCCCGTCTATGGAAGGCAGCAAAAGGGTTACGAGAATCAAAGCCGACGCGTTTGCCGGCAACAGAGTTATCACGAGCGTGGAGATGGGCGACAACGTTGCCGAAATCGGCGACCGCGCGTTCAACGACTGCCCGAATCTTACCGTCGTAAAAATCGGAACGGGCGTAAAGAGTATCGGTAATCGTGCGTTTTACGGCAGCAAAAGCCTGACCGAAGCAGCTATCCCGAACGGAGTGGCGACCGTCGGCAACGAAGCGTTTTACGGGTGCTCGGGACTTACTACCGCAGCTATCCCCGACAGCGTGACGAAAATGGGTTACAAAGCGTTCCGGAATTGCACGGGACTGACGAGCGCGACTATCGGCAGCGGCTTGACGGAAATCGATGATGAAACCTTCCGCGATTGCACGGGACTGACGAGCGTGACAATCGGCAGCGGCGTAACGGTTATCGGGCAGGACGCGTTCAGTACATGCACGAAGCTTGCGGACGTGACTATTTCGGGCAACGTAGCCCAAATCGAAATGGGCGCGTTTGTCGATTGCTCGAACCTTACGAGCATAGAAATACCGAATTCGATAAGAGCGGTGGGAGTAACCGCGTTTAACGGTACCGGCTTGACCTTCACCGAGGACAACGGAGCAAGGTATCTCGGCAACAGCGGCAACAGGTACCTCGTGCTTATCGAGGCGAAAGACAAGGAAGCGATAACCTCCTATGACATAAACGCGAACGCGAAGGTTATCGCGGATATGGCGTTCTATAGGTGCGAAAATCTGACGACGGTGTCGATACCCGAAAGCGTAACCGATATCGGCGCGTTAGCGTTCAGCGGTTGCGGCGCGCTGTCCAACCTTACCATGAGCAACGGCTTGCTGACAATCGGACAGGAAGCGTTTGCCTCCTGCATCGGCTTGACGGGCTTGACGATACCCGACAGCGTAACCGACATCGGACAATATGCGTTCCAGGACTGCCAGTGTCTCGCAAAGGTCACGGGGTGCGGCGGCGTGATGACAATCGGCGAACACGCGTTCCACGGCTGCAATGAGCTCACCGACATAATGCTTCCGGGCACGCTGACAAAAATTCCCGCTTACATGTTTTACGGCTGCAAGAAATTGAGCAATATTACTTTACCGTCGAGCTTGATGCGTATCGAAGACAACGCGTTCAACGGCTGCGAAAAACTTTCCAACGTGACGATACCCGGAGGCGTAACGTATATCGGCAATTGGGCGTTCAACGGTTGCGCAAACCTTTCCAACGTGACGATACCCGGAGGCGTAACGACTATCGGAGCTCAGGCGTTCGCTTACTGCACGAGCTTTACCGAAATAACGATACCGCTCAGCGTAAGGAGAATGGACAACGAAGTGTTTATCGGTTGCACCAAACTGACAAAAATAAACTGCGAAGCAGAATCGTGGGACGCAGTTAGTGGCGGTTGGTATATTAATTGGACGGGCTTAGCCGAAAACGCCGTAAAAGTTAATTGGAACTATAAGGGCAACTGACGAAACAGACTAAATAACGGCAAATAAATAACCGAATAAAACAAAATAAAAGAACGGTTAAAACCGGCGAAAACGCGGAGCAGGCGTTTGCCGATTTCATATCCAAAACCTATCGTGTAATAGACGCGATTATTTTCGAGGTGCTCGGGTAAACGCTTAAAAAATCGGGCTTGACGATTGTCGGGCTCGATTTTCTTTTGCGCATTGCGGACCCGGGCGGCAAAAATTGTCGGGGCAAAAGGCTTGATTGTTTTCGAGCGGCTGTGATATAATTATATGTAGAAGGGCAAACGCATGGAAAACTCATTTGAACTAGTATCCGAATATAAGCCTACGGGCGACCAGCCGGAAGCAATCGCGAAGCTCACGGAGGGCATAGAGGACGGACTGTGCGCGCAGGTACTGCTGGGCGTGACGGGCAGCGGCAAGACGTTTACTATGGCTAACGTAATCAAAAACGTCGGGCGACCGGCGCTTATTCTCGCGCACAACAAGACGCTGGCGGCGCAGCTCTGCAACGAAATGCGCGAGTTTTTTCCCAACAATCGCGTTGAGTTTTTCGTGTCGTACTACGACTACTACCAGCCCGAAGCCTACATCGCGAGTACCGATACTTATATAGAAAAGGACTTGCAGATCAACGACGAAATAGACAAGCTGCGCCACTCGGCTACCTGCTCGTTGCACGAGCGCCGCGACGTGATAGTAGTGGCTTCGGTGTCGTGCATTTACGGCTTGGGCGCGCCCGAGGAGTACTATCGGCTGTCGGTTTCGCTGCGCCCGGGCGACAAGCTCGACCGCGACGAGCTGATAAGAAAGCTTGTCGGCATCAACTATAAGCGCAACGATACCGCGCCCGAGCGTACCGACTTCCGCGTCAAGGGCGACACGGTGGACATATTCATAGCCTCGTCCTCCGACCACGGCGTGAGGGTGGAGTTTTTCGGCGACGAAATCGACGCTTTGTCCGAATTCGACATACTTACGGGCAAAATTGTGTCGCGGCTTAACCACGCGGCGATTTTCCCGGCTTCGCACTATGCGGTGGCGCACGAAACGCTGGAGCACGCGATAACGGCTATACTCCGCGACCGCGACGAGCAGGTCAGGTACTTCACCGACGAAAACAAGCTCATTGAAGCGCAGCGCATCGAGCAGCGCGTGACCTACGACGTGGAAATGATGAAAGAAATCGGCTATTGCAGCGGCATCGAAAACTATTCGCGGTACTTCGACGGCAGGAAACCCGGCGAGCCGCCGTTTACGCTCCTCGACTACTTTCCGCGCGACTTCATTATGTTCATCGACGAAAGCCACATGACCGTGCCGCAAATCCGCGCCATGTACCGCGGCGACTACGCGAGGAAAAAATCGCTCGTCGACTACGGATTCAGACTCCCTGCGGCTTACGACAACCGCCCCCTCAACTTCGACGAGTTCAACCGTAGGATAGGGCAGGTGATTTACGTTTCCGCAACGCCCGCGCCCTACGAGCTGGGGCTTGCCGGCGGCGCGGTTGCCGAGCAGATAATCCGCCCCACGGGGCTACTCGACCCACCCGTCGAAGTAAAACCCACGAAAGGGCAAATCGACGACCTTCTCACGCGCATACGCGAAACCGTGGCTTCGGGCGGCAGAGTGCTCGTCACCACGCTCACCAAAAAAATGTCCGAAAGCCTGACCGCGTACCTTGCCGAGAACGGCGTGAAAGTGCGTTACCTGCACTCCGACATCGACACCATGGAGCGCATAACGGTAGTCAACGATTTAAGAGCCGGCGAGTTCGACGTGGTAGTGGGCATAAACCTCCTGCGCGAAGGCTTGGACATTCCCGAAGTCAAGCTCGTGGCAATTCTCGACGCGGACAAAGAGGGCTTTTTGAGGAGCGAAACGTCGCTTATTCAGACGATAGGCAGAGCGGCGCGAAACGCCGAAAGCTACGTCGTGATGTACGCTGACAATATGACGGGCTCGATGAAAAAGGCTATTGACGAAACCAACCGCCGCCGCGAAAAGCAAATGCGCTACAACGCCGAGCACGGCATTACCCCGAAAACGATAATAAAAAAGATAACCAACACAATCGAAATCACCAAAGCCGCTTCCGAAAAAGTCGACATAAAGGACATTCCGAAAGAGCTCGAAAAGCTGAAAGCGCTGATGAACGTCGCGGCGAAGTCGCTCGACTTTGAAACGGCAATCAAGATGCGCGACCGCATGGCGGAGCTCAAAAAGCTGCAAACCAAGTTTTCGGGCAAGCGCGGCGGCAACATAATCTAAGCATTACATCGGAGAAAAGTAATTACAATGGACGAAATCATCATAAAGGGCGCGAACGAGAACAACCTTAAAAACGTAAATCTCACGCTGCCGAGGAACAAACTGATAGTGTTCACGGGTTTGTCCGGGAGCGGCAAAACCTCGCTCGCGTTCGACACGATTTTCGCGGAAGGGCAACGCCGCTACGTCGAGTCGCTGTCGTCGTATGCGCGGCTGTTTTTGGGGCAAATGCAAAAGCCCGACGTCGAGAGCATCGAGGGACTGAGTCCGGCAATTTCCATCGACCAGAAAACCACCGCACGCAATCCGCGCTCCACGGTGGGAACGGTCACCGAAATACACGACTACCTGCGACTTTTGTACGCGCGCTGCGGCGTGGTGCACTGCCCGAAGTGCGGCAGGGAAATCACGCGGCAGTCCGTCGACCAGATTGTCGACCAAATCACCGCTTACCCCGAGGGCAGTAAAATCCTCGTCACCGCGCCCGTCGCGAGAGGAAAGAAAGGCGAGTTCAAAAAGGAGCTCGAGTCTTTTCGCAAAGCCGGCTATCCGCGCGTCAAGATTGACGGCACGGTGTACTCGCTCGACGAAGAAATAACCCTCGACAAGCAAATCAAGCATAACATAAGCGTCGTCGTCGACCGCCTTATCGTCAAGCCGGGCGTGGAAAAACGCCTTACCGACAGCTTGGAAACTGCATTAAAGCTCGCCTCCGACACGGTGGTCATCGACAGAGAGGGCGAGGAACAGCTTTTCTCGACCAAGTTCGCCTGCCCCGATTGCGGAATTTCCATCGGCGAAATCGAGCCGCGGCTGTTTTCGTTCAACTCGCCGTTCGGAGCCTGCCCCGAGTGCACGGGATTAGGCTTCAAGCAAAAGCTCGACCCCGAGCTCATCTACGGCGACGGCAGTAAGAGTCTTAACGAGGGCGCGCTCAACGTCAGCGCGTGGAACTTCGATACCAGCCAAATCGGCAGTATGTTCTTCAAAGCTCTGTCGGCGCGCTACGGCTTTTCACTCGACACGCCGTTCCGCGACTTGCCCGAAAACATAAAGCACATTCTGCTTTACGGCAACGACGGCGAAAAGCTTGACCTTACCTACCAATCGGCAAACTTTTCGGGCAGCATGCGCCGCAGCTTCGAGGGCGTTGTCAACAACCTCGAACGCCGCTTCCGCGAAAGTACCAGCGACTATATCAAGAGCGAGATTTCCAAATATATGCGCGAAATTCCCTGCGAGGCTTGCCACGGAAAACGCCTGCGCCCTGAAGCGCTTGCTGTCACCGTGGGAGGGCTGAACATCGCGGAGCTGAGCGACCTTCCGATAGTCAAAATCCGCGAGTTCATCGACGGGCTTAAATTCTCGCCGTCGAGCGAAATCATTTCTCAGCCCATTCTCCGCGAAATCCGAGCAAGACTGAAATTCCTCGTGGACGTGGGTTTAGGATACCTCACCTTGTCGCGCGGCGCGGCTACGCTGTCGGGCGGCGAAGCTCAGCGAATAAGGCTCGCCACGCAAATCGGCTCGGGGCTTACGGGCGTATTGTATATCCTCGACGAGCCCAGCATCGGGCTTCACCAGCGCGACAATAACAAGCTGATTGCCACGCTCGAGAGCCTTCGGGATTTAGGCAACACGCTTATCGTCGTCGAGCACGACGAGGACACCATGCGCAGCGCGGACTATATCGTCGACGTGGGGCCCGGCGCAGGCGTGCACGGCGGCGAAATCGTGGCGGCAGGCACCGTGGACGACATTATCCGCGAGCCGCGTTCGATAACCGGACTGTACCTTTCGGGCAAAAAGAAAATCGAAATCCCGGCTGTCCGCCGCAAAGCCACGGACAAATTCATTACCGTGACGGGCGCAAGGCAGAACAACCTCAAAAACATCACCGTCAAATTCCCCGTGGGAGTATTCACGGCGGTCACGGGCGTTTCCGGCAGCGGCAAGTCCAGCCTCGTCAATCAGATTCTGTACCCGGCTCTGTCCAATAAGATTATGCGCACGCGTATTCCCGAGGGCGACGCCGAAAGAGTGGACGGCGCGGAGAATATCGACAAGGTAATCTGCATCGACCAGAGCCCTATCGGAAGAACGCCGAGGAGCAATCCGGCTACATACACGGGCGTGTTCTCGCAAATCCGCGAGCTGTTCGCAAAGACGCAGGACGCCCAGGAGCGCGGCTACGGCGCCGGCAGGTTTTCATTCAACGTCAAGGGCGGCAGGTGCGAAAACTGCTCGGGCGACGGCATAATCAAAATCGAAATGAACTTCCTGCCCGACGTGTACGTCCCATGCGAAGTGTGCGGCGGCAAACGCTATAACCGCGAAACTCTTGCCGTGAGATACAAGGGAAAGAACATCTACGAAGTGCTGGAAATGACGGTGGAGGAGGCGTATTCGTTCTTTGAAAATATCCCGTCGATTGCAGGCAAAATCAAGACGTTGGTCGACGTGGGATTGGGCTATATCAAGCTCGGTCAGCCGGCTACCACGCTGTCGGGCGGCGAAGCTCAGCGCGTCAAGCTCGCCACCGAGCTCAGCAAACGCTCCACATCGAAAACGCTGTATATTCTCGACGAGCCCACAACGGGACTGCACATGGCGGACGTCGATAAGCTGCTGGAAATTTTGCAGCGGCTCGCAAGCGGCGGCAACACCGTAATCGTCATCGAGCACAACCTCGACGTAATCAAGGTCGCCGATTATATAATAGATATGGGTCCCGAGGGCGGCGACGGCGGCGGAACGGTTATCGCCGAGGGCACGCCCGAAGAGGTCGCCGAGGTAAAGGAAAGCTATACAGGACAATTTCTCAAAAAGATACTTAAAAACAAGTAACCGTAAGGACACGGAGCGGAGCGGCAAGTCGGCAGCTCCGCTTTGTTTTGCCCTTACCGCGCCTTAGAAACGGCGAATCGGGGAGTCAAAAATCGCGCCATAAAATAAAAGGAAAATATTTCAAAAAAAATTAAAAAACTTTTGAAAAACAGTTGACAAAGGGGAAGAGGTGTGGTATTATAAGTAGGCTGTCGCGCGAGAGAGCGGACAGCGTAGCACA
>ENA-USUG01001463-USUG01001463.1-human-gut-metagenome-genome-assembly--contig:-NODE-1463-length-39689-cov-7.218974_pt1 | contig 39689 bp, 27 predicted proteins | sample MGYA00250059_ERZ773394 | MGnify/ENA primary metagenome ERZ773394 (study PRJEB29103, sample SAMN06111957) | human gut metagenome | biome: human gut; feature: ankylosing spondylitis patient; material... | reverse complement strand
CCTTGATGTTTTTTAAAAACATCAGGTTGATTGAAAAAAACATCAGGACGTTTGTAGACAAACATACGGTCGATTGTTGGCAAACGATAGGAGTTTTTAAATAAAGGACCGTACGTTTGTCATCAATCGACCGTATGCTGAAAACCGATTTTACTTATCCCCAATAATTATCGGGTGAGCCCAAGCAATATTAGATAGCAAAGAACCATCAATCCTCTGCACGCCCCGTTAATCCGGATGCTGCTTCCACTAATCGGATAAACTCTCTCCGATATCCTCTTTCATCATTATTCAAACCTTTTTTTGCCAATGCAACCACTTTTTCATAAGAAGCATCTGCTTTAAAATCCGAATCGCTCAACAGTTGTCCGTACATAGCCACAGCAGAAGCAAAATGAAAATCCGGTGAAACTTGATTCTTTTTATCATCCTTTACTACTAATTCTATTTTTTTGCTGACATCCTTATCCGGCTGCTTATAGCGTAACTTCACTGTTAGCAATTCATCGGAATTCGTATAAACACGCTGTTTCTTATCGTCCACCTTCTGATACTTCAAATCATCAACTTTCCCGGCATAATCGCTTTTTACTCCAACAGGTACAACCTCATAAAAAGCAGTCACGACATGCCCGGCTCCCATTTCACCTGCATCTTTAGCGTCATCATTGAAATCTTCCTTATTCAGTAAACGGCTTTCATATCCAATCAAACGATACGCTTCCACTTGTGCCGGATTAAACTCTATTTGTAACTTTACATCTTTGGCAACCGTACTGATTGTTCCACCAAATTCATTAACCAATACTTTATTAGCCTCCTGAATATTATCGATATAAGCATGGTTCCCATTTCCTTTTTCTGCTAATGCCTGCATCTTGTTATCTTTATAATTACCCATGCCATAACCCAACACCGTTAGAAAAACACCACTTTTACGTTCCTCTTCAATCAAAGACTCCAACCCCTCTTTAGAAGATACACCTACATTAAAATCACCGTCCGTACACAAAATAACACGATTATTGCCACCTTTGATAAAATTCTTACGCGCAATCTTATAAGCCAGACGAATCCCCTCGCCGCCTGCCGTAGAGCCACCTGCCTGCAATTCGTCTAAAGCTTCACGGATTTTCTGTTTATCACTGCCCGATGTAGAAGGTAATTTCTCTCCTGCCGATCCTGCATAAACGACAATGGCTACCTTATCTTTCTCCCGGAGATTATTTACGAGTAACTTCAATGACGATTTTACTAAATCCAAACGTGTAGGACCAAACATAGAACCGGAAACATCGATCAGAAAAACCAGATTGGATTCAGGAAGATTTGCAGTCGGGATTTCTTTAGCTTTTAGTCCGATACGAACCAAACGATGTTTTTCATTCCAAGGGCAAACTCCCACTTCAGTAGTAATCCTTACAGGATCTACACCTGTCGGTTTGGCATAATCATAAGAAAAATAATTCACTAATTCTTCAGTTCGTATCGCATCTTTTGGAGGTAATTGCCCTTGATTGATAAATCTACGCATATTACTATAAGAAGCAGCATCCACATCAACAGAGAAAGTAGATAATGGAGTCTCTTTCGCCGACAGGAAACGATTTTCCGATACATGGTTGTATTCTTCCGCATCAGGCATTGGCATTCTCATCCCATAACAAGCCACAGCACCGGTAAACATTCTTTTGTTAACCTCAGAATATCCGGTTACCACCTCTTCGTCCAATTGCATACATTCCTCTTCCAAAGCCACATTAATCATTGTTTTATTTGCCTTTACTTCTTTCGTCACAAATCCGATATAAGAAAATACCAGTGTCTTTCCTTTTTCCACCTGAACAGAATAATTCCCATTCCTATCACTTACCACTCCCGTATTCGTACCTTTAACAACAACACTGCACCCCACCAACGGTATAGCATCGGCAGCAGAAGCAACAGTTCCTTTTACCGTAATAACAGCAGCATACACACCTTCCACAGAAAACATTGTAACTAATAACATGAGCAATAATACTCTCATACATTTCTCTTTCATACTTCTATCTGTTTTTAGATTAATAAAATCATTCTTTTACTCTATAGATGCAAAATCCATAACGATTCCATAAAAGCACGCATATTTTTTCTAACTTTGCTAAAAAATAAGTTCTGCTATTCAAGAAAAACATATCGAAATTACCGGATGAGAAGTTGTTGCAACAGTATTGTCAATCCGGTCAAACAGAATATTTCGGAGAGCTTTATAACCGTTATATCCCGTTACTCTACGGCGTTTGCCTGAAATATCTGCAAGATGAAGCCAAAGCGCAGGATGCCGTAATGCAACTATTTGAAGACCTGCTACCCAAAGTATATAACTATGAGATAAGGGTGTTCAGAACATGGCTATATAGAGTAGCAAAGAATCATTGCCTGCAAATATTACGTAAGGAAAATAAAGAAATATCGATAGATTACGCAGTGAACTTTGTGGAATCCGATGAGATTCTGCATCTATTAGATGAGGAAGATAAAGGTGAAGAACAAATCAACGCTTTAAATCATTGTTTGGAGAAGCTGCCCGAAAACCAAAGAATCAGCATTATCCGTTTCTTCATGGAAGAAATGTCTTACGCTGATATTGTAGAACAAACGGGATATACATTGAATAACGTGAAAAGTTACATCCAAAACGGTAAACGTAATTTGAAAATCTGTATCAAAAAACATATCTTATGAAATTGATAGACTACATAAGGGGAAAACGTAAAGGAAAAGAGGCACACCGATTGGAAAGAGAATCGATGCAAGACCCGTTTCTAGCAGATGCGATAGATGGTTATGATACAGTAGAAGGAAATCACGAAGTACATATCGACGAGCTAAGAAAAATGATTTCCCATAAATCCGGTAAAAGACGTACGTATGCCGTCATAAGCAGCATTGCCGCCAGTCTATTGATAGGTATCGGTATCAGTTTTTATTTTATATATGAAAGTAATCGCTTTACGGAGAAGATATATACAGAAAAGAAAGATACCACCAATGTACCTGTCAATGTCACCGTTCCTGTGACACAGCCGGAACCTATTACAAAAAGAAATGAAGCTATTGCCCAGAATAAAGATACGGTAAAAAGTATTCCGGTAAAGCCCCCCAAAAAGTCACCAAGGCTTCTTCAAGAAGAATCCTCCGCTCCAACCACTTTACCGGAGACTGCAACAGATGAAATAGAAACCATATCACAAGCAGATGCAGAAGCAATGGAAATACAGACAGACATAGACGCAATGCCGTCAGCATCCGCCCAAAAAGTTCAGAAAGAAGCAATGGCAGCTGTAGCCCCACAGGCAGGAATGCCAAGAATCAGAGGTAAAGTCGTGGGAGAGAATGGAGAACCGGTAATAGGCGCAAACGTTACGTTGAATAATGATCCACTAGAAGGTACTGTCACGGATAGCGATGGCAACTTTGAATTAACAGCGCAATCAAAGAATGATAAGTTAAAGATCAGTTATATAGGACTCGAAACGGTAGAAACTCCTATCGATACGGCTCAAGAAATGATGATTGCCATGAATCCTGACCGTCAGGAATTGTCGGAAGTGGTAGTAACCGGATATTCCAAAATCAACAAAAGATTATTTACCGGAGCTGTCAATACCGCCGACACACTAAGTAAGCCTAAACCTATAATCGGAATCAAGGCTTATAAAAAATACATCAAAGAAAACTTGCAACTTCCTACCGACGATAAATGTAAAGACATAAAAGGGAAAGTCATTGTAACTTTCAATATAGGGAAAGATGGGAAGCCTCAAAATATTACCATAAAACAAAGTCTTTGCGAAGCAGCAGATGCCGAAGCAATCCGACTGATAGAAAAAGGACCATTATGGTCAGGTAAAGGAAAAACAAGCTGGACGGTTGAGTTTTAGAAACTAAAACTACCATCCGGCATGAATTGCCCGTCTCCGCTAAAACATAAATATGGCAGTAGCTACAACACGGTTATTACGTACGGAATGAGTGTCCGTAATCTTACCATTAGAAACATTCAAATCTCCGTACCATGCAGAACATAACGTATATTCCAAACCAAACTTCCAATGCGGGAGATTATAAGTCAGTTCGGCTCCACCTGTCACCACTTGATCCACATCCGTACCTGTGCCATACAATGATTTAGACACTAAAGCATCTTTTGTTCCCAGATTTTTAATATAACCAAGAAATACTCCCGGTTTCCATTTCTGCCCATAAACGACATTTACCCAAGTACTGGAGTTACGAATCGGAGTATACTCCTGTTCACCCGTACGTTGATCAACCTCTTTTATTCCATAGCCACCCAACATGGAAGTATGCGTCAGATTAGAACTTAAAAGACTCTTTGCCGCTACAAACCAATCTTTATCGGTATACTTCAAATGTACCTCATAAGACAGTGTCGTAATACGTTCATCCACTTTATAAGTATTATCATTACCGTTTGCATCCTTCATAACTGATTCCGTACGGGGTTTTAAGGACAATAGTTCGACTCCGGCACCTATCAGCCAACCATTCTTTTTATAATCCGCACCTACATAAAATTCCGGGACACAACTATTCTTTATGTAGTTCTGACTCTTTCCCACAGGTCCGGCAGAAAGATATTGCGATTGCCAAATAGCCGCCGCTGTCAACCGGACATCAGAAACTTTATATTGATAACGTATTTGCGGTGCACGGCTAAAGGGTTGGAAAGGTGCACCGGTTGCCAAGTTCAGAATTTGAGGAGCTACATCACCATACAACGGATGCCAAGCCTGTCCCAGCAAAAGTCCGGACTTCTTCCAGTCCAAACTCAAATAGGCATGACGAAGACGTATCATGGAGTAACTCGTTCCCGAACCACGGAAATCCACTTCTATTTTGGCAGAAGTCTTTGCCTTTCCCAACATCGGGCCTGTAACATCCAATCCGGCACGGGTATAAAGCGTATAAAAACTACCGTTTGCCGTAGCATTCAGGTCTTTTCCATCCGCATCCTCCTTTATATCTTTCGGATACATATAAAACAGACCATCTACCGTTTCCTCATTGGCACGGGAGTTATAATAAAGGTCTGTACGTATCTGTCCGTAAAACTTATAAGTAAAGTTTTTATTTTGAGCAAAACTGCCTAAGACCATCAATACGCCCACTGAAAGTAAGATATATTTCTTCATCCTGTATGTTTTTTACATTCAGGGCGCAAAGATAGACTTTTTTAACGTTATACGGTTCGCCTGATATAATAAAATTATTACCGTTTCTTCATTACACTATTGACTACACGGATAGACGAAACCAGTTTATCGGTAGAAGTAAAGACATCTACATTCCATACATGAGAAGAACGTCCCTTATGGATAGCCGTAGCAACCGCACGAACTGTGTCTCCTTCGTGTGCAGACGACATATGGTTGCCACTTACCTGCATACCTACGACAAATTCATCCGGATTGCAGAGAATCATCGAACCGAGTCCGGCCACCGTTTCCGCCAAGGCAAGCGTAGCTCCACCATGCAGGATACCGAATGGTTGACGGGTACGCTCGTCCACAGGCATAGTGGCTTCCACTCTGTCTCCCGAAGCATACGTATATTGTATTCCCAAGTTTCCCATCAGTGCATGACGTGCCTGTTCATTCAGTTTATCCAAAGGAACTTCGGATGCTCGAATCTCGGATATGATTGCCTTTTCCACCGCTACCGCCACACCGTCTTCTTCATTGGAGGCTGTTACAACATCTGCACAACGACGTACCGAGTCTTGTGCATTACCCATAGCAATACCTAATCCGGCAAGCTGTATCATATTGACATCGCAAACACCATCACCGATAGCAATCACTTCTTCCGGCTGAATATCTAATTTCGCAAGCAATACTCCCAAAGTATTTGCCTTATCAATAAATTGCGGTACTACCTCCAAGAAATAAGGTTCCGATCTGAATACATCCAAGACTCCTGCCAAACGTTTTTTCCAATGTTCTTCCAACCCTACCAAAGCTATCTCATCCTCACTTGCCAACATACATTTGCAAGGAGAGAAATCTACTTCTATCGCAAACATATCAGTAGCGCGTACCTCCATATTGTTTAAAGCCGCTTCTTGTTGCACATACTTGTTTTCAGGCTGATTCGTAAGAATAAAATTCTCATGATAAGTAAAAAGGGCAAATCCATTCTTTTGAGCTTTCTTCTCCAGATAAGGGAGCATCTCCGGATTGATTCTCTTTTCAAAAAGCAATTCACCGCTTTTGGCATCAAATATCTGTCCACCGTTATAAGAAAGAATATAACCACCGTAGCGATTCAATTCCAATTTTTCAGCCAAAGGAAGCACACCATAAGTCGGTCGTCCAGAAGCCAGCACAATACGTACTCCCATTTGCTGCACTTTCATCAATGCCGAATGTGTGCGTTTGCTTACTTCTCTCTCATTATTTAACAAAGTACCGTCTACATCAAGTACCAATAATTTGTATTGCATGGTTTTCTTTTTTGTTATGTCTAACAAATATAAAGGAAACCGCGCACAAAAGGTTCATTTATAAATAAATATTAACGAATAGTGTCGACATTTATCTCTAGAGTCAGGCTGCCGAAATCAATCATTGCATTGAAGATCATCATATGGGAATATAAGTAAATTTCATCAACAGTAATCTCTTTTTCCTGTAAAACGCCTTTGTCCAATAAAGCGGCACGTTTGGTTCCTTTTAACAAAGGAGATGCAGGCGTATACCAAATTCCAGCTTTCTCTAAGGCTATATTACCGATGGAAGTATCGGTCAAGAAGTTGTTTTTTACAATAAGTATATCATCTTGCGTATCACGTAAGGAAAAGAGTTCATTCAAAGCCTCCCTGTCAAGACTTTTATGTTGGTATTCAATCAAATCCGAGTAAACCAGTCTAAGAGAATGAACCGGGCGCATAGTATAAGCCGCATAGGTAACTTCTTGTATTTCTTCACCATATATGACACGGCACTTTACACAATCACCTGTCTGCAATACGTCTATATAATCCAGTAAATCAAGCGGTTCTGTCAAACCGAATATCTCTTTCCGGGTATTGTTCATTCGCTGATTATGATAATGAATGTTCTGTACAATCCCTTTCCCGATTTGAATGGTTTCAATAAATCGGCACATATACTTTCTGTTTCATTTCTTCATATTCACTGTGTACATCACTTTGATGGGTAATGCCACCTCCACTTTTAAAATAAAGCCGACCGTTTCGCTGTTCCACAAAACGAATCATAACTGCGCTATCCAGATTTTTCCCGTCGAAACATCCCGTCACTCCCGTATAAAAGCCGCGTTCATAGGTTTCTGCCTCCGAGATTATCTCTACTGTCTTCTTTTTCGGTGCACCGGTAATAGAGCCTGCCGGAAGCATACTGAAAACAATATCTCCCAAACGTTGCAGATAATCCTCCGGCAACTTCCCTGTTATCTCCGAGCTGGTTTGTAAAATCGGCCCGCGATTGGTTTGCAACGTATCAATATAGCGATAACGGGAAACCCTGACATGATCAGCAACAATACTTAAATCATTGCGTATCAAGTCTACAATCGTTGCATGCTCTGCCGCTTCTTTCTTATCTTCCATCAATAAGCGGTCGGCATCAGGCAAAGTAGCATCCATAGTTCCTTTCATCGGAAAGGAACTGATATGCCCATTTTGTATGCGAACGAATATCTCGGGAGAAAAGACTACGAAACGGTCTTTTAACCATACCTTATATAAAGCACGGGAATAACGGTAAATATCTTCCAAAGTCAGGTTTGTACAAACAGGAGTCATACAAGTAAGATTGGCAAGGAAACTATTCCCTGCTAAAATATTCTTTTGTACATGACTGAAAGAACGCTCATATTCCTGAAAAGTCATCGGCCGAGCATCCCATTCCACTTGTTTCGGGCAAGTTTGCCGAACGTATCCCGACTCCTCATTCGTAAATCCATTCAGATTGTAGAGCAGTTCCGAAGAAGAGATATCCCCCGGTTCTTCTATATAAACATGTTCCTGCAAGTAGTCAATGATAAAGATAAATGCTTTGCCTCCGGCAGAAAGGACATTCATCTTTTCTATCGCTTCCATCTTATTATATAGCTTCATATACTCTTTTGTTTCTAAAAGCAAAGGTAAGCAAATAAATCCCTCAAAAAAGGATTTTGAAGATAGATATATTATCTTTGCTCCTGAATTTTAAAAAGCAATCATGAAAATATCCCGTTATAATATACTTACCACCGTTGTTGTCATTGCTATTGCCATATCCATACCTTTTCTGATAAGCGGAGCTACAACGACTTCGCAGCAACAGACAAATACTCCATATAATATCTTCTCACCGGAAGTCCCGACCAAAATAAACTTTGCCGGAAAAGAGATAGATGTCAGACGTTATGACCTCCGAGAACGGCTCGACAGGGAGTTGACTGCTTTCACCTATATGCATTCTACTACCCTGCTGATGATAAAACGTGCCAATCGTTACTTCCCGATAGTAGAGCCGATACTAAAAGAAAACGGTGTGCCCGATGATTTTAAGTACCTGATGACCATCGAAAGTAATTTGGATACACGGGCACGTTCTCCACGCGGTGCTGCCGGACTGTGGCAATTTATGGACACTACCGGAAAAGAGTTTGGGTTGGAGGTAAATGCCAACGTGGACGAACGCTACCATATAGAGAAAGCTACCAGAGCCGCCTGCCGATATTTAAAACAGGCTTACGCCAAATACGGAGACTGGATGAGCGTTGCCGCATCTTATAATGCAGGACAACGCCGCATCTCCTCTTCATTGGAACAGCAACAAGCCGATACCGCACTAGACCTTTGGCTCAATGAAGAAACGTCCCGCTATATATTCCGCATCATGGCCGCAAAACTTGTCTTCTCTCATCCGGCACACTATGGTTTCCGTCTTCGTCGGGAGAATCTTTATCCCGCAATGATTTATACAGAAAAGGCCGTTACCACCCCGATTGCCGACCTCACAACATTCGCAAAAGAACAAGGAATAAATTACGCCCAACTAAAGGATTCCAATCCCTGGTTGAGAGATACTTCTTTGCAAAATAAAAGTGGAAAAACTTATATTCTAAAGATTCCTACTCAAGAATCGATAAATTATAACCCGGCAAAGACTCGTCCGCATAACCCGGATTGGATCATGCAATAGAGATGCTTTTAAGGAGATTACAAACAATAGGAGTTTGCAAACAAAGGACCGTACGTTTGACTTCAATCATACGGTCCTTTATTCATAAACATAAGGACGTTTTTAATACCTGTATAAAAATGGAGCAATCGCCTAAGGGAGCATCGCCTTACACCTAAGGGAGCGTTAGCCGATGCCCCCTTGAGCGATTGCTAACGCTCCCTTAGGCGATCGGCAACGCCCCTTTAAGCGTTTTTAGTTTTAGTTGAAACTGCCTTCACCTCTTCACTGCTTAAAGATAAGTATCTGGTATATAAGGTAGTACAGTGAAGGCACTTTTTTAGTTACAAATTTATAGTCAAGAAAGACCGATGGTTCGCGGGTGACACGGATTGAGCAGATGAAGACGGATTTTAAAATTATTAATCCGTCATAATCAGCCTAATCAGTGTTATCCGCGAACCACGTTTTCTGAATTTCTTACAAAGGATACACAAATTTTGGGGTGCAGTTCACTAAAAAAGTACCTTCACCATAACCATTTAACAATCAACCATAAAGGAGGAAATAGTGATAAGGTGAAGGTACTTTTTACAAATTACGTAATATGCTAAAATGTATCGAAATCATTGCTTTTCCGTCATATATTTCCAGAAACGTACCGGCATATTCTGCCGATGCAACTTGGGATTCAACCGTTCCCGTATAGTAGTAGACTGGAAATAAGTTTTCCACATACGTTGAAAGAGTTCTTCATCTTCCGCCATCAAAGACTTATCCAACATTCCTGTAACCAAATGTTCTGCTTTCTCTTCAAAACGTACTTCGGTAACATCCCTTAAATCATAATAATAACCATAGCTGCGCTTCAAATCATAGATCAACCAACGCTGGTCACGAAAACGGTTACTAAAATGATTTACCGCCAATGGCAATACATTATAAAGTGGTTCCATTGCTGCAAAATAAGTACCGTCCTGTGCTTTCTGAAAACGGAGAAACTGGAGAATACGAGTCTGTTCATTGGCAACTTTCTTCCAAAGTTTGGTTAACGCCAATACATCTTCATCGGCAAAATTCAGTTCGATAGAAGCCGGAGCATCGATCGTTTTACGGATATAACGAAATAAGAGCATACCTACATCCGGCAATTCGGAGAGCCAACACATGGTAAGCCTTGTAAGTGCCATCGTCGACTGTTTTTTTACTAAGGCAGACCATACACGGTCTGCTTTCTCCTGATCTGTATAAACCTGAAAGGTTTCCTCACAAAAAAGGGGCAATACATCTCCTTCCCGCATTAATAAATCCGGAAATGAACGACGGGAATAAGCCTCAAATACAGCAGTAAGCATCCCCTCGAAAGTATAATCATAAACAAACACCCGCATGATTCTCTCCTCCCCTTTTTAATCCTGAAACGGCAGTTCCAACTGGTCGTTATCGATCTTCTTCCTCCCTTTGGGAATAAGAAGCGTACGTATCGCCAACGGAGTAAGTTCGTTAACCGTAGGCGATGCTAATTCACGACAGGTGATAAAATACTGGGCCTTCTTCATCACCACCCCAATCTTCTTTAAATCATAAGAACCTAAACGGGAAAAATGGCGGGAAGCAACGATCAGTTTGGCAGATTTCACCCCGATACCGGGTACACGCAATAACATTTCATAATCCGCCCGATTTATATCTACCGGAAATTGTTCCGGATGGCGCAATGCCCATGCAAGTTTCGGATCAATCTCCAAATCAAGGTTCGGGTATGAATCATCCACGATTTCGTCCACTTTGAATTGATAGAAACGCAGTAACCAGTCAGCCTGATAAAGCCTGTTTTCACGAACAAGCGGCGGTTGCCTCAACATCGGCAAACGTGTATCATAACTATTGACGTGAATATATCCGGAATAATAGACACGCTTCATCGTGGGACGACTGTAAAGAGCCGAAGATAACCTGAGAATATCATGATCGGAATCTGCCGTAGCACCGACAATCATTTGTGTGCTCTGTCCCGCAGGTGCAAATCGTGGTGCATGACGAAATACCTGTCGTTCCTCTTTGCTCCGCAACACTCCCTGCTGGATATACTTCATCGGAGTAAAAACACTTTTAAAATCCTTTTCCGGTGCAAGTGTCCGAAGGCTCTCTTCATTGGGTATCTCAATATTTACACTAAGACGGTCGGCATACAATCCTGCTTCGTTCACCAAATCCTGACTGGCACCAGGGATGCTTTTCAAATGGATGTAACCATGAAAACGATGTATCAGACGGAGATCTTTTACCACACGTACAAGTCTTTCCATCGTGTAATCCGGACTGCGCACCACACCCGAGCTCAGGAAAAGCCCTTCAATATAGTTACGCCGATAAAACTCAATCGTCAGTTCCACCAATTCGGAAACAGAAAGTGTAGTGCGAGGAACATCATTACTGCGGCGGTTAATGCAATAAGCACAGTCATACATACAATTGTTGGTCAGCATTATTTTCAAAAGCGAGATACACCTTCCGTCCTCAGTAAAACTATGGCAGATACCCCATCCGGCAGCACTCCCCAGTTCTCCTTTCTTACCGGAACGGGACGTACCACTGGAGGCGCACGACACATCGTATTTAGCCGATTCCGCCAATATTTTCAGCTTTTTCAACACACTTTCTTTCATTCCACCTTCTTTATATCAGACACAAAGAAAATGAATTTCCAAGCAATATTCAAATGGTAAAAAAGAATATTTTTGCATTATCTGGACACCCGTCCTGATGTATTACCATTCATCAAGTTCTCAACCTCCTCAACTGTGACCTGATTAAAATCACCATAGACCGTGTTCTTCAATGCTGAAGCTGCCAACGCGAAATCAAGCGCCTTTCGGTCATTGTCAGGATAAGCCACAAGTCCGTAAATCATGCCTCCCACAAAAGCATCGCCAACCCCAACCTTATCCACAACATGATCGATATCATAAACAGGAGCGACCTTTAATGTCCCCTCGGAGTAAAGCACTGCGGCAAGGATATCGTGGTTTACACTCAAAGAATTACGCAATTCAATAAACATCTTGTGACAACGAGGATATTTCGATTCAATCAAACGGCATTCTTTCAAGAAAGCACCCTCATCCAACTTATAACGAGCATCCACAGCAGTAAAAGGAACATCCTCAACGCCAAGTGTATATTTATATTCAGGCATTGCACCGAATATCACATCACTTTTGGCAACCATTGCCGGCATCACCTCCAAAGCAGTCTTTCCATACTTCCAAAGATTTTTCCGGTAATTCAAATCACAGGAAATGGTTAATCCCATACGGTCCGCCACCTCTATTGCTTCCATACAAACTTCGGCAGCCTCCGGTGAAGAAGCAGGAACAATACCCGACCAATGAAACCAGTCGGCATCAGAAAATACCCGTTCCCAATCCACCATTCCGGGGCGTATAGTGGAAAAAGCAGAGCCGGCACGATCATAAACCACACGGGATGCACGCATAGAGGCTCCATCTTCCAAAAAATAAATACCGAGACGATCCCCACCACGTATTATGTGACGAGTTCCAATACCTATCGCTCTCAATGCACCCATACAAGCCTCCGCCACTTCATTCTGCGGCAAACGGGTTACAAACTCCACATCCAAGCCATAATTGGCCAGTGATGCAGCAACATTTGCTTCGCTACCTCCATACTTAACAATCAGACTATCAGCCTGCCTAATTCTTAAACAATTTGGAGGGGTAAGGCGCAGCAAAACTTCGCCAAAAGTTACAATTTTCTTTCCCATCAATCTATTACCTATTAAAATGCAATCACTACAATTAAACGTATGGCAAAAATAATAATTTTATGCGTATATTCTCTCAATAAAATACTATTTTCTTCATGTCCTGAAAATAAGGCAAATCCGATTATTTTATGTAGATTTGCAACCGTAAACAAATTAAAGGAAGAACAAAGATGAATATATTTCAAAAGTTATTTAACAAAGAAACTGAAATCCGCGACATCGACCAAAGCAAAGTTGAGAACTTTATGACGCTTATCCGTGTATACTACCAATCTGTTATGGCAGTAAATCTAGGGGTTACCAATATTCGTTTTTTACCGGATGTCGCTCTATACAAACATGTATATAAGGTACAGACACAAGGTGGTAAACTCGGCATTGCAGAAAAATCACATTCACGTAAAATGCTGATGCAGGATTATGGGCTTAGTGAATCATTCTTTAAAGAAATAGACGCCTCTATAAAAAAGGGTTGCAAAACTCAAAATGATATAAAAACATATTTGTTTATGTTCCAAGGGTTCAGCAGTGACCTGATGATGATTATCGGAAACCTGATGAAATGGAAGTTCGGAGTACCTAAGTTCTTCCGTAAGGCTCTTTACAGCATGACGGAAAAGAGCATACATGATATTCTGACCAAGACGAATTGGAAATCAGACGATATAAGACCCGTAGCTAAAAACGTTCGTGCCTATAAAGAACGTCTGGGATATTCTGAAGAGTGGATGACCGAATATGTTTTTAATATTATCATGCTTGCAAAAAGCGAAAAGCGCAGAAAAAAAGCAGAATAACTCATGGAACCTGTAGCAATAGAAGAACATCCTCTAAAACCATTTCTTCCTGCAAATGCAAAACTGTTGATGCTCGGAAGTTTTCCTCCACAAAGGAAAAGATGGAGTATGGACTTTTATTACCCTAATCTTCAAAATGATATGTGGCGTATCTTCGGATGGATATTCTTTCAAGACAAAGAGCATTTCTTAATGCCGGGAAAGAAAGCGTTCGACAGGGAAAAACTAATTTTGTTTCTACAAGAAAAAGGTATTGCCCTATTTGACTCCGCCACTTCTATCCGCCGATTGCAAGACAATGCTTCCGATAAATTCCTAGAAGTAGTGGAACCAACAGATATACCATTGTTGCTCCGCCATATTCCACTTTGCCGGGCCATTGTCACTACCGGACAAAAAGCAACGGACACATTACGTGCTCAAATAAAAGCGGAAGAGCCCAAAGTAGGCGACTATTCACTTTTCAAATTTGAAGAACGGGAGATGCGTTTATATCGAATGCCTTCTTCTTCACGTGCCTATCCAAAGCCACTGGAGGAGAAAGCGGATTCTTATCGAAAGATGTTTAATGAATTAGAACTTTTATAACAGCATGACTTGCAGATACGGAATATTCAACTATCTTTGCAGCCGCAATACGGGAGTAGCTCAGTTGGTAGAGCACCGGTCTCCAAAACCGGGTGTCGGGAGTTCGAGCCTCTCCTCCCGTGCTGTTGATATCCGATTATCTTCACCGCACAACAAATTTACAATCATTAATTTTATAAGAAGTATGAAAAACATCAGACTTATCTTAGTGGCTCTTTGTACATTGCCGCTATTCACAGCCCAAGCAGACGAGGGTATGTGGCTGCTACAACTCATGCAGGAACAACACCTAGCCGACATGATGAAAAAACAAGGATTACAAATGGAGGTGGACGACATTTATAACCCGAACAAAGTTTCATTGAAAGATGCTGTCGGTATCTTCGGAGGAGGATGTACCGGAGAAATCATTTCACCGGAAGGACTTATCCTAACCAATCATCATTGTGGTTATGACGCAATCCAGCAACATTCATCCGTAGAACACGATTATCTGACAGATGGATTCTGGGCAATGAACCGCAAAGAAGAAATCCCGACTCCGGGACTCCAATTTACTTTCATTGAAAAGATAGAAGATGTTACAGACATCATCAATAAAAAGATAGCTGATAAAGAAGTCACAGAAGCCGAATCATTCACTTATAAATTCCTTAGCACTATAGCCGATTCATTGTTATCGGTACATGGATATGCTGATAAATTCGGCTACCAAAGTGAATTATTGCCATTCTATGCAGGAAACCGTTATTATTTCTTTATTGAAAAAGTGTACAGTGATGTACGTATGGTTGCCGCTCCTCCTTCATCAGTAGGTAAATTCGGTGGAGAAACAGACAACTGGATGTGGCCACGCCATACCGGAGATTTCTCAATGTTCCGCATCTATGCAAATGAAAACGGAGAACCGGCTGATTATAATGAAAGCAATGTTCCGTTGAAGACCAAGAAACATTTCGCCATCTCCTTGCGTGGCATAGAAGACGGTGATTACACTATGATCATGGGATTCCCGGGAAGTACAGAACGTTACCTTACGGCATCCGGCATCCAGCAAATGATGGATTGCAGTAATACGCCCCGTATCAGAATCCGCACAGCACGCCAAGAGGTATTAAAATCGGAAATGGATAAAAGTGATAAAGTACGTATCCAATACGCAAGTAAATATGCACGTTCAAGCAATTATTGGAAAAACGCCATCGGCATGAACAAGGCTATTGTAGATAATAAAGTATTGGAAGGTAAAAAAGAACAAGAAACCCGCTTTGCCGAATTTGCAAAAAGAGTCAATAATAAAGAATATCAAGAAGTTGTTTCCAATATAGATCAGGCAATACAAGCCGGTAATAATTTGGAATATCAGTGGACTTGCCTCATCGAAGCTATTTCTTCCGGAATCGAATATGGTACTCCTTATATGGTTATGGAGCAATTAAAACAGGCACTTGATGAAAAGAATGATTCACTTCTCAATGCCAGCATACAGACATTAAAGGAATCTTATGCGAACATCCATGATAAAGATTATGACCATGAAGTAGACCGGAAAGTGGCAAAAGTAATACTTCCTTTATATGCCGAAATGGTTCCGGCCAGTGAACGCCCGGCTTTCTACCAAACTATTGAGAAAGAATTTAAAGGCGATTATAACAAATATGTAGATGCTTTGTATGACAATACTATTTTTGCTAATGATAAGAATTTCAATAAATTCATCAAGAAACCAAACAAAAAAGCAATTGATAAAGACTTGATGAGACAATTTGCAGCAGCAAAATGGGAAAAGCTCTATGAACTGCAGGGAAAGATGAAGGATTCAAGAATGCAATTACTAAGCCTATATAAGATTTATGTACGCGGACTTGGCGAAATGAATGCTCCTACCCCTCAATATCCGGATGCAAACTTCACCATCCGTCTGACTTACGGAAATGTTAAATCGTATGATCCTAAAGATGCGGTGCATTATGACTATTATACGACAACAGATGGTATTCTGGAAAAAGAAGATCCGAATAACCGTGAATTTAATGTTCCTGCCAAATTGAAAGAACTGATTCTTAAAAAGGATTTCGGACGTTATACAATGAAAAACGGAGAAATGCCGGTATGTTTCACTTCCACGAATGATATTACCGGCGGTAATTCCGGCAGTCCGATCATTAACGCACGCGGTGAACTTATCGGTGCTGCATTTGATGGCAACTGGGAATCGTTAAGCGGTGACATCAATTTCGACAATGAAAAGCAACGTTGTATCAATGTAGACATCCGTTATGTATTGTTCATTATCGAAAAATTAGGTGGAGCAAAACACTTGATTGATGAAATGACAATCGTAGAATAAATAATATATAACCTTCCAAAGACACGGGTTATGTGGTTCTCACGGTTTCCTTTTTAATAACAAAAGCTGTGTAATCCTCATAATCCGTGTTTTTTATAACCTATATACCATGAACAAGAAATCTTTTATATTCTGTACCATACTGGGATTCTCATCCTTATCGTCTTATGCTGATGAAGGTATGTGGATGCTTACTGACTTGAAAGAGCAGAATGCAGCCGTTATGTATGAATTGGGACTCGACATCAAAACAGATCAGATATATAGTCCTGACAATATCAGTTTAAAAGATGCAGTCGTACACTTCGGAGGCGGCTGTACGGGAGAGGTCATTTCCTCCGAAGGACTTGTGTTGACGAATCATCATTGCGGTTATGGCTATATACAAGAACATTCGTCCGTTGAACATGATTACCTGACGGATGGTTTCTGGGCCATGAACCGTGAAGAAGAACTTCCCTGTAAGGACTTATCGGTGACTTTCATCGATCAAATCCTAGACGTCACTTCCTATGTAAAGGAACAACTGGCCAAGGATGAAGATCCCGAAGGAACCAATTATCTGTCTCCGTCCTATCTTTCCAAGGTAGCAGACCGGTTTGCAGAAGCTAATAAAATAGAGAAAACACCATTTACCATATTGGAGTTAAAACCTTTTTATGGTGCCAACAAATATTATCTGTTTGTAAAGACAGAATATAAAGATGTACGAATGGTAGGCGCACCACCTTCTTCTATCGGTAAATTTGGTGCAGATACGGATAATTGGATGTGGCCACGTCATACAGGAGACTTCTCTATTTTCCGGATCTATGCGACTAAAGACGGTAAACCTGCTGAATATGCAACCGATAATATTCCTTTAAAAGTAAAGAAGCACTTGACTATCAGTCTTGCCGGAATAAAAGAGGGTGACTTCACTTTTGTCATGGGCTTCCCCGGACGTAACTGGCGATATATGATTTCCGACGAAGTGGAAGAACGTATGCAAACTACCAACTTTATGCGTGAAAAAGTTCGCGGAGTACGTCAGGAAGCAATGATGGCAGAAATGCAGCGTGACCCGGCTATACGTATCCAATATGCAAGCAAATATGCCAGTTCCGCTAATTATTGGAAAAATGCAATCGGTATGAACAAAGGTTTAATCAGCCTTCATGTGTTGGATACAAAAAAGGCTCAACAAGAAAAACTCCTGGCTTATGGACGTACCATCGGTGATAACTCTTATCAAAAAGCATTCGACGAGATCCGTTCTATCGTAGGCAAGCGTCGTGATGCCCTTTACCACCAACAAGCCATCTACGAAGCATTATATCTGGGAACAGAGTTTTCGCGCATACCTTCTGTCAAGAAACTGATGAATGCATATCAAGGAAAGAGCAGCAAGGATTCTATCGACAAATATACCAATGAACTGCGTAAAGACGGAGAACTGTTTTTCAATAAAAGCTATAATCCGGAAGTAGACCGTATCGTCTCTAAAAAGATGCTTAAATTATACAGTGAACTCATCCCTAAAGAGCAACGTATCGATATATTCAATTTAATAGATAAGAAATATAAGGGTAACAGCGATGCTTTTGTCGATGCTTGTTTTGATCGTTCCATCTTCAGTTCTCCCGAGCGTTTATCTAAATTCCTAGCCAAACCATCGCTCAAACAATTGGAACAAGACCTCATGGTTCAATATTCACAATCTGTACGCAATGGATATAATGATATGGGAATCGCCATGAAAAAAGAAACAAACGCATATAATTTAGCGCATAAAGTCTGGGTAGAAGGCATGATGAACCTTAAACAACAGGAAGGAACACCTGTCTATCCCGATGCGAATTCTACTTTGAGGTTAACTTACGGTCGTATAGGTTCATACCGCCCGACAGATGGAATCGAATACAATTGGTATACTACTTTGAAAGGAGTTATGGAGAAAGAAGATCCGGATAACTTTGAATTCGTAGTACCCGCCAAACTAAAAGAACTTTATGAAAATAAGGACTTCGGACGTTATGCGATGGAAAACGGAGAAATGCCAATCTGTTTCGTCACCAACACCGATAATACAGGAGGAAACTCCGGCAGCCCGGTATTTAATGCCAAAGGAGAGCTTATCGGAACAGGATTTGACCGTAATTGGGAAGGCCTCACCGGTGATATTGCTTTTCAAACGACCTTACAGCGGGCAGCATGTGTAGATATCCGTTATACATTATTTATAATTGATAAATTCGCCGGTGCATCACACTTAATCAACGAGTTGACTATTACAGAATAACATTGTTGAAAAGAATGTTTTTTGCATAAATAAAATTACGGACGCACCTACGTATGAACATTTAGCGTTATATTTACGTTCTATTTAACAAAAGTGTGATTATTGTCATACTTAGGTTTAAATTAGAAAGGAGACAATTATGGAAAGATTTGAAGAACTAATAACCTCCAATGTACCGGTCTTAATAGATTTCTTTGCAGAATGGTGCGGACCATGTAAAGCGATGAAACCCATTCTGGAAGAACTGAAAGGAATGAAAGGAGACGCTATTCGAGTTGCAAAGATTGATGTAGACAAGTACTTGGAACTGGCTAACCAGTATAAAATACAATCCATACCTACGTTAATGTTATTCAAAAACGGAGAAGTGTTATGGAAACATACAGGGGTAATGCACGCCCGGGAATTGAAAGAAGTGATCGAAAAATACGAATAAAAGATGAAAAAAGGAATTTTAATATTAGCCCTTATCATGGGGGGTATTGTGAACTTTGCTTGCGCACATAGCAGCGAAAGCAAAGCTAATACGGCAGAAAGCGGAGAAGTTATTCAGATGAACAACGATATGTTTCTGAAAAATATCTTTAACTATAAGACCAACAAAGAATGGAAGTATGAAGGAACGACACCTGTTGTCATTGACTTTTATGCAGACTGGTGCGGACCTTGTCGCAGAGTTTCCCCGATTATGAAAGAACTCGCAAAAGAATACGAAGGAAAGATTACCATTTATAAAGTAGATACGGATAAAGAGCAAGACCTTTCACGGGCAATGGGCATCCAGTCCTTACCTACTATTGTGTTTATCCCCGTAAAAGGTCAGCCACAAGTTATAATGGGAGCGGCCGATAAAGAGACTTTCAAAAAAGCGGTCGATACGGTTTTGTTAGGACAACCAACCAAATAACTATATTTCCAAATTTTTATTCTCAATCACCTTGATGTTTTTTAAATTCATCAGGGTGATTTTTTTTATTCATCTTGATGTTTTTTTCAAACGACCTTATGTTTGAAAAAAAGGACCGCACGATTGAATTCAAACGTACGGTCCTTTGTTCACAAACTCCTATCGTTTGCAAACAACCGACTGTATGCTGACAGAAAGAGTATCCTGCACCTTTTATCGGTATGGATAAAAAGCTGCATTTTACTGAGAGAAAATGACGCTAAAACAGGATTGCTTCAAAAGCTCTTTCAAACCTTCAGTTTACGCATTGCGCTACTGACAAACAGGCATTTAGACTGAACTTTACTATAGAAGAGTTTTATTCGGTAAAATCAAAAGAAAAAGAACCTGAATGATGAATGAAGGTTAGCATCATTCAGGTTAATCGTTTGTATATCAGATGATATTTTGCAAACTGAAAGATGAAAGATAGTTATCGCAACACCTGACTACCATCCGGGTAAGGAACAAACTTACCTGTAGCTTTCAAAATAGGCATTGTTGCATGCTGTGCTTTCAGATAATCACTCAACTCCTTTGCCAATTCCTTTGCTTTGTCAGGATAGCGGACAGATAAATTATCCTTTTCCGAAATATCATCCTCCAAGTTGTAAAGACAGTTCTCGCCCGTGATATAATAATGGATCAATTTCCAATCACCTTTCACGATAGCACTTTGCGGAGCACCGGTCGTTTGGACTCTCTCTCCCCAATTATTCGGATAATGGAAAAATAAAGCACGCTCTTTATCGCCTTCCTGTCCTTTTAATTGTGCAGCAAAACTCTTTCCATCTATCGTCTGAGGCGTTTGATAATCGGAAACTCCGGCAAGTTCCAGTATGGTAGGGTAGAAATCTTCAATGATAACCGGTGTATCATTTATAGTAGAAGGTTTGGTTACATTTGGATAATAAACAATCAATGGTTCGCGAATACCCCCTTCTTTCAACGAGCCTTTACCCTCGCTCAACGGAAAGTTCTTATCAGTACGGCCTATCGTATAACCTCCATTATCAGACATGAAGATGATAACCGTATTGTCTGCAATACCTTTTTGCTGTACATAGTCCATTAAATCGCCTAGGCTCTTGTCCATACCTTCCAACAAAGCAGCATATTGAGCTTCCCTATGGGTAAGACCTTTATCTATGTACTTCTGATAGAAACGTTTATCTGTCTTAAACGGAGCATGCACAGCATAGTGACTCATATACAGGAAGAACGGGTTTGACTTGTCAAGTGCCTTATCTATCAATCCTTCCGCTTCACGTGTCAATGCTTCGGTCAGGAAAGTGTCACTACCATAATACTTCTCCAAATCGGGTACTCCCCATATTTTGGAGTGTTCCGAATCATCCACATTTCCGTAGTTATCTTCCCCCAGATAGCTTCCCATTGCTCCGGCAGCATGTCCGGCAATATTATAGTCAAAACCAATTGCCAACGGATCGGCAGCAGGAGTGTCCAGCGAGCCGAAGTGCGCCTTTCCTACCATCATAGTCGTATAACCGTTTTCACGAAGAACTTGTGGTAAGCATTTCGCATAGAAAGCATGTTCCAAACCCGGTTCGGGACACAAACCGTTATAATTCCACGCCTCAAAGTTCAGAACAGGGTCTTCACGATCTGTTGACGTATCTTTCTTCAACGTCCAGTTCGTCACTTTATGCTGTGCCGCATTGGCACCGGTGTACAGGCTTACCCGTGAGGGAGAACTGATAGGACAAGCATAAGCATGGGTAAACTTCACACCAATCTTCGCAAGACGCTCCATATTAGGCGTTTCATAGATGCGATTCAACTCGGTCGTCTCTTTCCAGAACGGTAAGGACGTATCCTGCCAACCCATATCATCCACTAAGAAAAGAATGATATTCGGCTTTTGCTGGGCAAGGACATTGCCTGAAAGCAATGCCGTTGCCATAAGGGAATAAATAGGATACTTCATCTGATTATTTTGTTAAAATTCCAATTTCACCAATCGTTATAAAATTCTTATTATTTATCTCCGCCAATGGTTCAAGTTTAAAGAAACGGGCAGGATATTTTCTACCGAAACGTACGAACGTAGGAACCGGATTGTGCATGATATTGCTGAACTCGCCACTGGCGTCGCATTCTGTCCAATCCTGACCATCGTTACTCACATAGAAACGATATTTATAGATAGTACCGGATTTATCATCCCCGTTGACAGGAGCATAACTAAATCCCGCCACATCAATCGCCTGACCCATATCGACCACAAGTGGTGTCATTCCATCTGCTTTCCAATAGGTAGCCTGATTACCGTCAATTGCCTTTTGAGCATCGCTATCCGAACCTAATACTTTCCAACCGTTTACAGGAACATCACTCAATTTCAGCGCAGCGTCTTCCTCCGTCAATGGACGGGCATAGAATAAACCGACTTTCGATATATTAGCAATACCACGGGAACCATTTACCGTTACTCTTATCTTCTCAGCCTTACATTCAGGAAAACGTAAAAGACGTTTATAACCTACTGTAGTACCTTCGCCTAATTGCTGCCAAATACCATCGATAAGAGCTTCAACAGTGAAAGACTCTACACGTTGCCCTTTTGATATATCTTCCTGAATAAGGAAAGTATTGAACACCGCATCTTTCTCCACGTCATATTCCTTAGAAGAGTTTGCAGTTGCCTGCCAAAGTACATCCCCTTTTCTGAGTTTATTGTCAGCAAATGTCTCCGTAAGATAATCAGAAAGTTCCTTGATACGCTTTACATCATTCTCATGGATAAGGCCGCGCTTATCAGGAGGTATATTCAATAATAAAACAGAGTTATAACCGACAGACTTGAAATAAATATCCGCCAGATGTGATAATGATTTCACCTGTTCATCCTGATCGGCATGGTAAAACCATCCCGGACGAATGGAGACATCGACTTCAGAAGGATACCAAAAAAGTTCGGATGCTTTAGCCACGATGTCACGACCACCCAAATCAGGAGCTTTTTCAAAGAGTTCCAAGCGTTGGTTCTGCTCTTTCGAACGAGTGTAAATACCGGGAGTAAGTGCTGTGGCACTCCACTCCGTTTCACGTCCGATACCTTTTTCATTACCCACCCAGCGAACATCGTCGCCCATGATAGCCATTACCGCTTTCGGTTGCAGGTGAGTAATAGTCTTGTAGAAAGCATCCCAATCATACTCCTGCTTCTTTCCGTTAGGACCTTCGGCACATGCACCGTCAAACCACACTTCATGGATCTCACCATAGTTTGAAAGAAGTTCCGTCAACTGTTCGATGAAGAATTGGTTGTATTTCGGAGAATCCCCGTAACATTCCGCATTACGATCCCACGGGGAAAGATAAACACCGAACTTCAGTCCGTATTTATCACAAGCATTGCGTAACTCCCGAACAACGTCGCCTTTACCTCCACGCCAAGGAGAAGAAGCTACAGAATGTGTCGTAGTCTTTGTAGGCCACAGACAGAAACCATCATGATGCTTCGCGGTCAATATCGCCATTTTGAAACCCGCGTCTTTTAAAGCCTTCACCCACTGCTCGGCATCCAATTCCTCCGGATTAAAAATAGCAGGATCTTCACTACCGTCACCCCATTCCCTACCGGTGAAAGTATTCACACCGAAATGCAGAAAAGCGGTCAGCTCCATCTGCTGCCACGCCAATTGTTGTGGTGTCGGTACAAGACGTGAAGCCATATCTATTTTCTGCTCCACAGTAGCTCCTTCCGGGAAGGAAACATGCTTTACATAATACTCTTCCTTTTGCTGCGTACACCCAACTGCACACAAGCAAATGAAAATAACCGCAAATAAAAGCCTTGATAGTTTCATAAATTTACCAGTTTTATATAATTCTTCCTATTTCACATTTCTGCGTTTCCCATAATAAACGCATCTTCTTATTTCTCCCTGTATGGACTAAACGTAAAGTTGAATTCGTGTTTCTTTACCGGAATCCAATACTTCGGCAATACACCCGGTCCACAAGTAGCCGTACCCACTCCCGTTTGTTCCGCATCCAGATGTACCGTTACAATACCTGTACGTTCCAATTGATTGATATGATCGGCACTATCTATATTCTCATCTGTAAACGGGACAACACTGAACTGGAAGTTCTTACCCGATCCGAACAATAAACCTTCGCCATCCCCGTCGGTAACAGTTGCCCAACGAACATCGGTACGATTGCCCGTAGCCTGCGGACGGACATAATAATGGAACATTGCCTCAGCATCGGTATGATAGATACCTATTTTACCGGAGCGATCGCGGTCAACGTAAGTTTCGTGTTCTCCCCGTCCAAGATAAGACACCTTATTATATAGATAAGGCATCTCAAATGCCAAACCGATACGGGCAAGTGATTTCACAACCGAAGTATCCGGCACGAAAGTCGTTTTCACAGACAAAACGTTGCCTTTCAAGGTATAGACGAAAGTAGCGTCACCTATCTTCACACCTTTCGCATTAAGTAATTGTACCTGTGCCGTACCACCCTTATCATTTGTCTTTACTGCCACAGCTTTCTGAGTAAGATGATCCAGACCTGCCTTCTTCCAAGCCTTAGCACCTCCGGTCTTTTCACGATTATCGTTATCCGTTACCGGACGATAAAGACTCAGTACAACAGGCGATGCGAGCATCTCCTTACCTTCAAAACAATAGGAAGTAAGTGCCCCGGTCTTCTTATCTATTCCAATAGATGTCTTCCCTTCTGCTACCGGAAGATCATAACGAGCATTCTTGTTCGCCGACAACACAAACTGGTCATAAGCCACTTCAAAATCTTTTCCTCTAAATGGAAGTTCTTCACGTGGTGTCCAACTCAACGTGAGATATGCCTCACGGATATTGGTAGGAAGTTTCACTTGTCCCAGCACCAATTCAGCAGTTGCATGAGGAGTACAATCCACCACTTTCTCTCCTTTTGCCAGCACCGTTCCGTTATCACCGGTTACCGACCAATGCAACGTGAAAGCATTCAAGTCGGTAAAGTCATACCAGTTTTTAATGGAAAGCTTTAACTTTTTGGCATCAATCAAATTTGATTTGATATATTGATATTGTTTCTTCACTTCAAGTAAATGTGGATGAGGTACACGATCTGCGCCGATAAGCCCGTTGCAGCAGAAATTACCAAAGCTCGGTACATCCTTAGGACCATAATCACCACCATACGTCCAATACCATTTTCCATTTGAATTATCAATCTCACGGAACGACTGATCTACCCAATCCCAGATACAACCTCCCTGAACAATCGGCTCGTTCTCAAACACATCCATATATTCCTGTAATCCGCCACAGCTATTACCCATTGCATGTAAGTACTCGGTCATTATGAACGGACGATATACTTTCGGCTCTTTTTGATTCACATAAGCCAGTAAGTCTTCTACCGAGCGATACATACGACAATAGATGTCTGTATTATAGTTTTGTTCGGCACGTTCGTACTGTACCGGACGATTCTTCTCCACTGACTTCATCCACTCATACGTACGTTCAAAGTTGATACCGTTACCCGCTTCGTTACCTAATGACCAAATGACAATAGACGGATGGTTTTTAGAACGTTCATACATACGTTTCGTGCGATCCATATGTGCCGTCAACCAAGTAGAATCTTTGGCAATCGATTCTTTCCCATAACCCATACCGTGAGACTCTATATTCGCTTCATCAATCACATAAAGTCCATACTGGTCGCAAAGCTCATACCAATAAGGGTCTGTCGGATAGTGTGAGTTACGAACCGTATTCAAGTTATGCTGCTTCATTAGCTTGATGTCTTCCAACATCAGTTCCTTACTGACCGTACGTCCCAACTGCGAATGTTCGTGACGATTGGCTCCTTTCACCAGTACCGGCGTTCCATTGATACAGAAACGTCCGTTCTTAATTTCAGAAGTACGGAATCCTACACGACTACCGGTGGTTTCAATCACCTTGCCCGCTTTATCTTTCAATTGAAGAACAAGCGTGTACAGATTAGGATGCTCAGCACTCCAAGGCTTAATACCCGTTAATGCTTGTTCCTTCAAAACATAAGGTGCTACCAGATTGCCGGACAAAACAGCTTGTCCCTTTGCGTCCAACAAATTATACGACACAGCGGAAACATCTGCTCCCTTCACCTGAACATTCATACTAAACAAACCATCCTTATAATCTATCGTATCCAATAACGAAGTCACATGATAATCGGCAATATACGTTTCAGGAGTACTATATAGATAAACATTACGCTCAATGCCACTCAATCGCCACATATCCTGACACTCCAGATAGGAGCCTGAGCTCCAACGGTAAACTTCCAGGGCTATTGTATTTTCCCCTTTCTGCAACTTATCGGTAATATCCCATTCTGCAGGTGTTTTAGAACCTTGATTGTACCCTACAAACTTACCGTTAATCCATACATAATAAAAAGAAATAACACCTTCGCAGCACAATACCACACGACGACCTTCCCATCCCGCAGGAACAGTAAACGAACGACGATAAGAACCAACCTCATTTTCCTGATAAGGCACTAGCGGCGGATTCTTTTTAAAGTGGAACATTTTGTCGTCAAACTCATACGTCTCATTTACATAAATGGCAGTTCCGTATCCCTGACGCTCCCAATTGCCCGGCACATTGATATCAGCCCATCCGCCTACATAGAAAGACGGTTTATAAAACTCCACCGGACGATTATCAGGATTCTTCACCCAATGAAACTTCCATTTCCCATTTAAACTCTCATAATAAGACGAAGCCTCATGATTTCGTTCGACAACCATTTTTTCATTGGAGTACGGCCATACATAACTATGGGGTTCAAGTTTATTCAACCCTATTGCATACTGACTTTGCCACTCCGGTAGCTGTTGTGCATTTATAAATCCGGTAACCAACAGCAAGATACAAGACAATATTCTAAAAGTGTTCTTCATAATGTATTTTATAAATACCAATGAGGTCTTTGGTTAGATTCAACTGCCAAAGGCCTCATAAAGTATATTGTTCTTAATTACAAATTTACTCTATCTCCTTTTATTTCACGCAACTTATCGGATAAACGTTTTACGTGCTTCGGATATTTCGTAGCACAATTATCCCTTTCCCCCTTATCTTTCTTCAGGTTATATAGTTGTGCTTCCGGTGAGTTACCCAATTCTATGTTCACATTTTTACTAACAGCAGGTCCTTTACCCGGTTCTATGTATTTCCATGTTCCATCCGTCAAAGAAAGGTTGTTTTGACCATTTTGTTCTACCAGATAACTACGTCCCTTTTTAGTTTTGCCCAACCAATCCGACAAATGATTCTCGCTATCAGGTGCAGCCCCTTCCGGCAACTTTACGTCCAACAGACTGGCAAAAGATGCCATCCAATCAATTTGGCACACTAATGCATCAGATACCGCAGGTTTTACAACTCCTTCCCAACGCAATATGCAAGGAACACGGCTTCCTGCTTCATAAGAGCTATATTTGCCTCCACGGAAAGGTCCCCACGGTTTATGCTCACCTAACAATTCTACAGCCTGATCTTTATAACCATCATCTACCACAGGACCATTATCACTGGAAAGGATTACGATAGTATTCTTATCCAAACCCAAGCGCTTCAAAGCTGCCATTACCTCTCCTACACTCCAATCAAACTCTAACAAAACATCCCCGCGAGATCCCATACCACTTTTTCCGGCAAACCGAAGAGAAGGACAACGGGGAACATGAGCATCCTGAGTTGCAAAGTAAAGAAAGAAAGGCTTATCTTTATTACTTTCAATAAAAGAGATTGCCCGTTCAGTAAGTTCCTCCGCAATCTTTTCATCATTCCAAAGTGCAGATTTTCCACCTTTCATAAACCCTATACGCGAAATACCATTCACGATACTCTGATTATGTCCGTGCGAAGGATGCAAACGTAGTAATTCCGGATTGTCCTTACCGGTAGGTTCACCCGGAAAGTTTTTCTTATAACTTACCTCAATCGGATCATTCGGATCTAGATTGATAACTCTACTATTTTCCACAAATACACAAGGAACGCGATCACCTGTAGCAGCCATTACAAAAGAATAATCAAAGCCTATATCCGGGATTCCGGGTTTTAACTCTTTATTCCAATCCTGTTCACCTGATTTATCTCCCAAGCCTAAATGCCACTTACCAATCACCCCAGTAGTATAACCAGCTTGTTGAAACATATTTCCCAATGTATAGCGTTCCGGTCGAATAATCATTCCGGCATCACCATCTGCAATACCCGTCCCTTGACGACGCCATGCATACTCTCCTGTCAACATTGCATAGCGCGAAGGTGTACTTGTAGCGGCGGCACTATGCGCATCCGTAAAACGAACTCCCTCTGAAGCCAACCTTTCAACATTAGGTGTATGAATTGTCTTTGCTCCGTTACAACTTAAATCTCCATAACCGATATCATCGGCATATATAAACACGATATTAGGTTTTTCAGGCAATTTTTCTTTCTGTCCTCCTGCATACGCTCCAACTAAGGGCAAAGCCATTAAAGGCAAAGTTAATTGTACTGATCTCATATTTTTTCTTTATTTATTCTACTATTAATTCATCAAAATACATCCAGATATTTTTTCCGGGACGAATATGGTCTTCCGGACATACGCCTGGGTTTGTCATTTCCATTTTTATATACCGCCCTTTAACAGACAGATTATCAAAAACTTCATCTGTTATAAACGTACCTTCCTTAAATATTTCTTCAGAGGTATGTTCTCTCCTTGCTACACAAGTGTAATTCTTGTCATCATCAGAAACAAGCACCTTTATAGTAGCAGGTATATGAACTGCCATACCATAGTTTGTGATACATCCCAACGTCACTTTCCGTATCGTTTCTTCCTGTCCTAGATTTACAACAAAAGATGCATCCTGATCATACCATCCGGCCCATTCAAAATCAGAATGTCTGTCACTTCCTCTTAATCCATTGGTAAGTACATACACCCTGCCGTTGGTGTCTTTTCCCATAACTGTCTTTCCCGTAGCTTTATTTCGACCCAATTTTAGCTCTAACATTTTACCTTTTTGTTCACCGTTCATAAAAGTCGCGGCTTTTACAGTCAAAGCATTATCAACAATCAATGTATCCCGATAAATCAAAGACTCTGAAGTGGGTTCCGTCCCATCTAAAGTATAATGAATCTCTACATCCGGACGTATACAGCTAATAGAAACTTTCAAGTTTCCATTTCCGTCAGGCATCACACAATGATCCAGGTTAAACATGGAATGAGCATAGTTTACCCCCATTATATCCCAATGCTTACTCAAAGCATCTAAACGTTTCAAGAAGCCACGCCAATCCTTTGTACCTTTAGGAGACCATGCCAATTCTGCCAACGCAGCCAAACGAGGAAATATTAGATATTCTGTATCTTCTGGTTTATTACAAAATTCAGTCCATAAAGATGCTTGTACCCCCATCAGTAAAGGAATGATTTCCGGTTCCCAGTCTTCTTGTACCGGCTCATAATCATAAACATTCTTCAATGTATTGTTACCGAAATACGTCAACGGTTCAAACCATTGGGGACCTTGATAACGAATTAAATACATGATACGTGCCGGAGTCATAATAAAACGATGTCCTTGACGAGCTGCTTTCAAAGCAGCTGTTCCAAAACCTTGCCAACCTAAGATAATTACACTATCCGGAAGCGTACTGTTTGTCAATTCATCCCAACCAATAACCTCCCGACCTTTACTTCGCACATAATCACACATACGTTTCATAAAATAGCCTTGCAGTTCTTCTATATCCGTAATATGCTCCTGTTTCATCCGCGCCTGACATTTCGGGCATTTCTCCCAATTTTTCTTAGAAGCCTCATCTCCACCTAAATGAATATACTTGGAAGGAAATAAAGTTAAGACTTCATCTATCACATCTTCCAAAAATGTAAAGACACTGTCATTGCCGGCACAGTAAATAATTTCAGAATTGGCACTTCCCATTCCCGGAAGTACTCCGATGAACTTGTCAACTACCGGACAAGCTAATTGAGGATATGCAGCCAATGATGAATTGGTATGTGCAGGCATCTCTATTTCCGGAATAACTTCAATCTGTCTGTCAGACGCAAACCTAACAATCTCTTTAATATCTTCTTGAGTATAAAAGCCTCCAACAGGAGTCGGCTCTCCTTTTTGGGGATTACGACGTGCCGAGAAAGGAACATTTCGTTCCACTCTCCAAGCACCTATTTCTGTCAACTTCGGATATTTCTTTATTTCCAACCGCCATCCGTTATCATCCGTCAAATGGAAATGAAGTTTATTGATTTTAAGCATAGCCGCACAATCAATAATCTTTAAAACGGTTTCTTTAGGAATAAAAAAACGTGCCGCATCAATTAATAGCCCCCTGTATTCGAAACGAGGACTATCTTCTATATTTAATGCAGGAATACTCCATTCATACCCCTTAGTTAATTCCTTACTTTCAATAGCAGGTGGTAATAACTGCCGGATAGTTTGAAGCGCATAGAAAAATCCTTTATTTCCTCCTCCTTTTATAATAATCTTATCCGGTGTGACTTCTAAACGATATGCCTCTTCTCCTAATAACGTATCAGTTACAAACACCACATTTGCACTCATACTATTAATTTCATATATCGGACTAAAACCGGCAGCACAAGAAAACCTATTAATTAATTGATTCAAAATATTTACTTGCTCTTCATTTTCCACAGAAAAAGTCGTTTTAGCATTGAAAACAAAACTCCCTTCCTTTTTATCTAATCTTACAGGCTGAGGAATAACAGCCTCGGTAGAAAGATGCTCTTTACTACCGGAACTATTACAGCCCGGCAGTAAGAAAAGCATCATCATCCCTACTAAAATCTTTGTCACCTTCATACCTGCTTATTAATTATATTTGAATCTAATCGGATCATTGTATTGTTCTTGTAAGCGTAACAATTCTTCTCGCAAATTCTTCGTTATCTCTTCCATACCCGGTTTTCCATAAATATTATGCATTTCTGTTGGGTCTTCTTTCAAATCATATAATTCCCATTCATCTATATCATTATAGAAATGGATTAATTTATAATGATCTGTACGAACCCCATAATGCCTCTTAACCATATGCTCAGCCGGATATTCATAGAAATGATAATATAAAGATTTACGCCAATCCTTAGGCGCCTCCCCTTTCAATAATGGAACAAGAGAAACGCCTTGAATGTCTTCCGGAATCTCCGCACCAGCCAATTCTAAAAATGTCGGTGCATAGTCGATATTCTGTACTAATTGTGGTATATCACCACGCTTATCCAATCCCTTCGGTAAATGCATAATCAAAGGAGTATGCATAGATTCTTCATACATGAAACGTTTATCAAACCATCCATGCTCACCCATATAAAATCCTTGATCTGAAGTATAAACAACTAATGTATTATCCAACATATCATGCTCTTTTAAATAGTCAAGAACCCGACCTACATTGTCATCCAAAGATTTTACAGTTTTCGCATAATCACGCATATAGCGTTGGTACTTCCACTCTGCAAGCTCTTTCCCTTTCAAATTCTGCTTATAGAAATCGGTAATAATAGGAGCATAAAAATCATCAAAGGCTTTACGTTCTTCCGGGTTCATTCGACCAATATAACTTAAATATCGTTCTTTCAGGGAAGATTCTTTGCCCTCTTTAAGCATCTTAAGATCATAAATCAAATCCATATCTTTAAATATGCTCATCTCCTGTGATGCCGCAGCAGGACGTCCTTCATAAGTATCAAAGAAATTATCAGGTAATGGGAATGTTTTCTCTTCATATTCAGCAAGATACTTAGTTTCAGGCAACCAATTACGATGAATTGCTTTATGATGGATAAACAAACAAAAAGGTTTATTCCTATCCCTCTGATTTTCCATCCAGTCAATCCCCATATCGGTCACAATATTGGTTATATATCCCTGTTTCTGGATAGTATCGTTATTCATCGTTATAAAATCAGGATTATAGTAATCACCTTGTCCCGGCACTATTTCCCAATAATCGAACCCGGTAGGCAAGCTCTCCAAATGCCATTTCCCCACAATCGCAGTTTGATAACCTGCCTTTTGAAGCAACTTAGGCATTGTTTGCTGCGAACCGTCAAAGACACAAGTCGTATTATCCGTAAATCCATTTGCATGGCTATGCTTACCTGTAATCATACATGCCCGGCTCGGACCACTTAATGAATTGGCAACAAAACTGTTAGTAAAACGTACCCCGTCATTGGCTATCCGGTCCAAATTCGGAGTTTCAATATAGCGGGTATCGTAGCAACTCATCATTTGCGCCGTATGGTCGTCCGTCATTATATATACAATATTATACGGCTTAGTAATTTCCTTTTTCTGCTGACAAGATGAAATTACAGAGGTACAAGCTGCCAGTCCGGCAACTGAATATAATAAATTAAAATTCGGTTGTTTCATAATAATAGAATTTTAGCCTTAATAACTTTCTTCACACTGTACAAAGATAGCCCACACTTCATAAAACCATTTTCACTATTATCCAAATGATGTTTCAGTATCGTCTAAATCGTACATATTAAGAATAGTATAGTGAAGAGTCCAAACCACTAACAGGAAGAACTCCCCACTATTCATTATCAATCACTAATCACAATCGTAAGTGTAGTCTGCAGTACCATCAGCATTTGAAGGCCATCCCGGATTTTGATATAAAACAGATTTTCCAGTATTGGTATCAACAGTCAACAAGAATTCAGAAATCGGAATTGGTTCCAAATAATGTTGTTTAGGAAATGTATATCCATTATAGGCAGCATTAGTTGCACTCTTCTGAAGTGGTCTGATATAAGTAGAAATACCAGATTGAGAAACGACACCTTCCCCTATTTTATCTTTCTCATATAATTTATACATTTCCTCCCAAAGATTCATACCTTCCACCTGATAAGAAACCATATTATCTAATGCACGCCATCTTTTCAAATCATCTAAGCGCATTCCTTCACCCAAGAATTCGCATCTCCTTTCTCGACGAATATTATATAATGTTCGGTCTATATCAGAGCCTCTCCATTTTGTAGCAAGATCGTTTTCCTGGGATAAATCTGTAGCTTGAATTGTTTTATTATAATCCGGATCAACACCTGCACGGATACGCAATTCTCTCCAATACGCATCACAATTTCCCCCCAATACTCCATAACGTTCAAAATATGCTTCCAAATATACAAGATAAGCTTCAGCAGCACGGAATATCGGAGTTGCAGAAGTACCAGCATATTGAACATCTTGTCCCGGCTCAGAACTAACAAACTTCGATATCTCATATCCTGTAGTAGAAGCTTCATTACCAGTCAAAGTAATCTGTGGCCTAAAATAATACAAAGTATCATTCCCATTCATTATAAGCCCACCTCCCTTTATAGAAGATACTAAGCGATTATCACGGTTTTGTATTTCATAAATTATCATTTTATCTCCTTTATAGTCTGTACCTTGAGCATAAATAGGTAAACCATCTTTCATTAAAAAGCTATTGACTAATGCTCTTGTAAAACCAGTTCCTCCTCCCGTACGTCCCAAATAGTTGGAACAACTATGAGATATAACTCCTGATGCATAATAGCGGGCTAGTATCACTTCATCTGTATTACTAAATACAGTTAAGCTATTAAACATTGAACTATAATCTTTATTTAGCTTACGTGCAGAAGCAACTTTATCTGCCGCAGTTATTGCTTCATCTAAAAAGAAATTTACTTCTGCTTCAGCACTTCCAGCCTCAAACTTAAAATCCGGATATGCTTCACTGCCAACCCATTTTGCATTTCCCGGAACAAAACATGTTCCCGCATGATATTTCTCCCAAGTAGCCTCGTACAAAGCAACACGTGCTTTCATCACATAGGCTGCATCCTTTGATAAACGACCTGATTCTGGCGCATTTTGTAGCATTAACTCCGCAGCACGATCAAGATCCTTTAAAATAAAACGGACAACTTCATTACGAGGTGCTCTCTTCGAGGAAGCTATTAATTTATTAAGATCATCGGTTTGCATCTCTGTTAAAATAGGCACATCTCCATAATTTCTAAGTAAACGGAAATAATCATAAGCTCTAAAAAAATATCCTTCGCCTAAATAATGATTAATATACTCTTCGGTACCCGATATAGCATTTTCCTTTATTTGACTCTCTGTTTTATTAATAAAGAAATTGATACCTCTTAAATTTTCAAACTTCCATTGACAATCATCAGCTCCCTGTTTTATAGTTTTCTTTTCTCCCTGATAAAATAAATTACTAGCTCCTGTACCAATCTGATTATCACTGGTATTATCTTCCACATAAACTCCTCCCCATAAAGGTTTCATTTTAGGAAGAATATCATAAAAATCATTTATTGCTATCTTTAAATCTTCTGGACTTTTGAAATAAGAATTTTCATCTCCAAAATCCAAAGGCTCACGATCAAGGAAATCACATGATGTCATGTTTATTCCTAGAAATATTAATCCTAATATCAAATATTTATTCATAATTATAGTATTTATCATTAAAAGGTTAATTCTAAACCAACAGACCAAACCCTATACATCGGATAAGTTTTACCTGCTCCATAAGCGTCATCAGCACTACCTACAGCTTCTGGATCATAAATCTTTAAATTTGTTATTGTAAACAGGTTTTCTCCGGACAAATAAACTCTCGCTTTCTTCACATATCTTGAGATCTTTGTTTTTTCTGGAAGGCTAAATCCTATCTGAATATTCTTCAAGCGTAAATATGAACCATTCTGAACAAAGCGATCGCATACCTGAATATTATTCTGGTCTGTTCTTAAACGCCCATAATACGAATCCATGTTTGCACCTAACTCAGAACCAACATAACGAAAATAATCTAAATGATCCGTATAAAGCGACCGTTGCCACTCACTTGCAAATCCGAAAAATGTAGCACTATTTTTGAAGAACACATCGCGTTTTCCTATACCTTGAAAGAAAGCTCTAAAATCTATAAATTTATACTTGGCTTCCAAAGAAAAACTATATGCAAAACGAGGTGTACTATTACCGATTACTTTTAAGTCACCATGATCAGAAAGTGTTCCACTTCCGCTATCAACAGAACCATCATTATCTAAATCGCGGTACATTAAATCACCTCCACCCCATTTATCTCCAATAGCAGATTGATTATGTTTTGCTAAATATTCAGCCATTTCCCTATCATTTTGAGCAATTCCAACGACTTCATATCCCCACATTTCTCCGTATTTCTTTCCTTTATACCATTTATCAATATTCCCATCAGGAGAATCATATTTAGTGATTACAGTCTGGTAATCACTAACACTCGCAGATATTCCATAACTAAAATCTTTATTTACCCTATCTCTCCATGCTACTTCAAGTTCCCAACCTCGTGTCCTAAGCTCAGCATTATTAGTTTTAGGAGCATCACCACCAAAAACCGCAGGGAGAGCCTTTGCCGGACCAATCATATCCTTTGTAGTTCTTTGATACCAATCGAAAGAACCCGATAAACGATTATTGAAAAATCCCCAATCAATACCTACACCTGCATTTTCAATCTTCTCCCATGTCAAACTAGTCGAATAAGGGTCAAATACAGATAATACATTAGCTCGTTCTCCCCCTAGTATCAAACTGCCAGGAACCGCTTCCATTTTTTGATAAAACTGATAAAAAGATTTTGTATTTTGGTTTCCTAACTTACCATAAGAGCCCCTAATCTTCAAATATTCTAATCCGACATCATGTAACGGCCTCCAAAAAGATTCTTGAGCAATATTCCAACCCAATGAAAAAGAAGGGAAGAAAGCCCAACGTTGCGTTGAGGGAAAACGAGAAGCACCATCATAACGTAAATTTACTTCTGCCATATAACGATCGGCATATACATAATTTATTCGTCCAAAAAAGCCCATAGAGGCCCATTCACCCAATTTATCGGAAATCAAATTCTTTGTTGAAGTAGATGATAAGAAGGGTTTCTCATCCAATAACACATTATTTGTCGCAACACGAGTTGTCTCTTTATAATAATATTCAGACTGCCCTCCTATCAAAAATTTTAAATAATGCTTTCCAAATTTCTTTTCATAATCCGTATAAATATTGGTATTAAAATAATTCACATAACCATTTGATTTTTCCAAGAAATTAGTTCCTGCTGCTGGTTGAATAACAAATGTTCCATCTCCAGTATTACTATATTCAGCTTTATCTGCAACTCCCTCTAATACAAGGAAATCTTGTGTTCCTCCATCAGGAAGAGTATATTGCAATTTCTTAAACTGTCGAGAAGTACGAGGACTTTCCAAACGACTATTCATATCCGCATAAATTTTCCAACCTTTAATAGGTTCGTAAGTCAACGTTGCCTGGTTATATAATTGTTGATTCTTGGAATTATTACGTCCCCCATTTTGAATAGCCGGGATCAATGATTCTTTATTATATTCACCATTAGGCATCATGACAGGCATTAAAGGAGAACGACGTCCCAAATTATGGAAAAACAAGTCATTTAACGCAGTTGGCTTATCATTATCTGTCACAACTAAACGCGTATTCCAAATTAAATTGACTTTCTTATTAAACCGCACTCCTACCTTACCATTAATGGCTAAACGAGAATAAGATTCATCTGCATACCTGAATAATCCACTTTGATCCAAATAATTTGCTGAAAAATAATAATTGACTTTATCACCTCCGCCGCTTACACTCAAGTTATGCTCTTGAGAAGTCGTAAAGTTTTTCAAGAAAGCGTCATACCAATTAGTATTCCCATAGCTTCTCTGTCCCCATGCCCAATCATTCTGTCCTTCTGCTTTTTCGATTCCATATTCAAGTTCTCCACGTTGATATTGTAAAATTTTATTCAACTGAGATTGACCAAAAGGAGCATTTCCTCCACTATTAGTATACGCATCATTAACCATGAGAGCATACGTATAAGAGTCAACAGGATTAGGTACAGCCACAGGCTGTGATATACGAACATTTCCTGTATAATTAACTCTCAATCCTTTCTCGCCAGTTTTTGTAGTAATTAAAATAACTCCAAAAGGTGCACGAGAACCATAAATAGAAGCAGCAGCAGCATCTTTCAATACAGAAATATTCTCAATATCATTAGGATTTATCGTATTTAAATCACCTTCCATACCATCAATCAATATTAATGGAGATGATATAGAGCCATCACCAATAGAGCCTATACCACGAATGTTTATATTCATTTCTTGTCCTAAACCACCACCAGCATCATTTGTAATATTCAAACCAGCAACGGCACCTTGTAAACCTTGAACAGCACTAGCTACAGGCCTGGCTTCCAAAACTTTATTATCCACAGTTCTCACAGAACCTGTAGCATTGATTTTCTTTTGAGTGCCAAAACCAACGATCACAACTTCATCGATCATTTTAGCATCATCTTTCATCGTTACCTTTATTGTTTTTTGATTACCAACAACAATTTCTTTTGTTTGATATCCAATAAAAGAGATAACCAATACGCTCTTTGTGCCAGGAACTGAAATAGAGAAATTACCATCAAAATCAGTAATTGTTCCCGTTGTCGTTCCTTTCACCGCTACGCTTGCTCCAGGAAGCCCTTCATTCATCTCATCAAGAACCGTACCGGTAATCTTTATCTCTTGAGCATACATTAATGGTGCAAACAAAGAGAATAAACATCCTATAATTATTATAATTTTCGTCTTCATATTATCAAGATTTATTCACAAAAACATTAATCTTTTTCGCCTTTCTGCCCAAATACAAGTTTATACATTATAGTACTATCAGAGGTTAGAATATACTGTTCCGCATCTACCGTACGCTCATAATTCTTGTTTTTTGTTACGGCAATAATCACTTCTCCATCACCACCTCCTGCCAAATTCTGAGTAAAGAACCATTGTACTTTTCCTCCACTACTTGGCATAGGAGCTTTCCATTTTGCATTACTTCTCAATGCAACTGTTATAGTATCAAGTTCAGGTTCTAATACTATTTTCTTTAATTCAATAAATTTAGCCGTAATGCTACCATTATAATAAACTGAATCAGTCGTGACCTGATACTTTCCACCTTCAAGTACATAATTTCCCGATTCGTCTTTCAATGTATCTTTTTTTTCATAAAAATATTGATAAGTTGAATCAATACTTCTAAGAACTTCCATATCAAAGACTTTACCCGATTTAGAAGTTATTCCGCGGACTTCAAGTTCAGACTTTAAACTAAAATCTCCCGGATTTTTTGCTTCCTTCTCACAAGAAGACAAATAAAGTAGTCCTCCTATTAAAAAAATAAAATATAATAACTTTTTCATTGACTCTATTTTTTATTTCTTAATAAACATTCCACTCAACATTTTACCAGATGTAGTCAACAAAGACACACTATACATGCCATTAGGAATCTCTTTTATTCTTAATTTCTTATCAGTACCCTCTTTATTGATAACACATAATCCCGACATATTAAAAACTTGTACTCGAAAAGGTGTAATATCCGATTGCAGAGCAAAAGACACAAGATCTGTTGCCGGATTAGGATAAACAGTCATTCTATTAGTTTTTTCGTTTTTCAATGGAATTACAGCTGAAGGATTTAGATCCACTTTTGTTACTAAAGTATCAACATTACTATTTAATCCGAAACTGGAAGCTTTAACTAAACTATATTTATGATTAGTCTTCACATCATTACCCATATCCCAATAAAATATTCCTGCTAATTTATTTTCACAAACAAATTTACTACGTTCATAGCTTTGATTAAACCCTGTTATATAACGATCATAAGAGCCATCATTCACAATATCCATATCAGGAGTATAACTACCATCCAATAAGCCATTTCTTACCCCTATTGGTGCAGAAGCCGCAACAACAGAGCCATTTTTATAACCTTTCGATGTTGTTGTTGCATATGAAAGTGATATTTTATTTAAAGGATATCCTTGTTGCACAAAACTATTATATGCATTCTTAAAAGTATTCCAAGTGAAATTCTCACCTTGTGGACCATATATTTGGAAAGTAAAATAGTCAACCCTATCCATATATTTAGGACGTAAATTATAAGAAACTCGATGAGGAGAAACTGTTAATATTTTATCTTTTCCTAAAACCTTATCTATTTCCAATAATAATTCACCATAGTTATCCCAGCATGACTGAGAATAACACCATTCGAAATCCAAATCTACCCCATCAAATTCTTGAGCTATTTCCGATAAGTTTTGAGCAAAAATCTTACGTTTATTCGCATCTGCAAAAGTGCCTTCCCAACCATCGTGACCTTTAACACTCATTCTAACTTTATATCCTCGATAACCATCATAAGCACCTCTCATAATACCAATAAAATGTTTATAAGAGTATGAGTCATACCCCAAATCATCAGGGTTATCATAATTCCAATAAGAATTTGCATTCTGCAACGTTGCTGCCGTTACTGTCGTATCAAACCCGGGCATTGGCAATCCGGACATATCAGAGGTTACTTCACTATTTCCACGAGTAATATGCCATATTACGGTATCATCAAGTTTAGCTTTCAGATTTTCTCCTACAATAGCTGATTATTTACGTCGCTTCGTGGCCTGCGGGCCGCCGTGACGTGTGGCGGACGCTGCTCCGGGCCCGGGCGATCGAGAA
>ENA-USUG01001455-USUG01001455.1-human-gut-metagenome-genome-assembly--contig:-NODE-1455-length-39793-cov-8.077828_pt1 | contig 39793 bp, 28 predicted proteins | sample MGYA00250059_ERZ773394 | MGnify/ENA primary metagenome ERZ773394 (study PRJEB29103, sample SAMN06111957) | human gut metagenome | biome: human gut; feature: ankylosing spondylitis patient; material... | reverse complement strand
TATGGCTCCATGGTCAAGCGGTTAAGACACCGCCCTTTCACGGCGGTAACAGGGGTTCAAATCCCCTTGGAGTCACTTCCGTCAGCTTATCTGAAAAGATGAGTCTTGACGATAAAAAGAACCCTTGCTATAATGTAAGAGTTCTATATATATGGCGAGTTAGCCAAGTGGTAAGGCATCGGTCTGCAACACCGCTATCACCAGTTCAAATCTGGTACTCGCCTCTCAAAAATCTCAGGAATGTTCCTGAGATTTTTTTTCGCACATTTTTACCATGCAGCCGAAAAATTCTCAAAGCAAACAATAGGCAGAGATTCGCAATTTTGCGAGCATAGCGTAAAGCAAAAATCAACTGTCTGAGCCGTAGGCGAGTTTTGATTTTTGTTTTACAATAGGCGGCGGAGCAAAATAAGAACTCTCAACGTGTTTGCATGAAAATTTTTCGGCTGCATGGGGATAAAATGTAAAAACAAAAAAATATCGAAAAATTTGTAATAAATATGTAATATATCTTCAGGAATATGTTATAATCAAAGTAACGTGCGAAAAAACAGAGAAGTTCGGAAGGAGATATTTAATGAACAAGAAGTTAATAAGTATTGTGACAATTATGGCAATGCTTGTGGTTATGATTATACCTGCATGGGCAGACGGCGGTGATAACACAGGCGACGACAATTTTGGCGCAGCTATTTATGTGAAGAAAGATGGCGTAGAAGGTGCATACACATTAGGAACAGCTAAGGAATTTAAGCTAGAGTTCTGGGCATCAGGCATTGTTGGAAAGCAGGTTGTAAGAACTGTTTCAGTAACAGGCGACAATCAGGTATCATCTATTGAATACAAAGATGGCGGAGAGTGGTACGACATTAGCGGATTTAATAAGGAAATGACTATTGCAGGTAATGATTTGGACAGAACTATTAGAGTCGTTTTTGATAAGGAAGGTAGATATACAATTTCTTATGGATTGGTGAATACAGAAGGTCAGGATGTTGTAAAGGATCAGTTAAATATTGAAATAGCAGACGGACAGATTAAAATTGTTAAAGAAACTGAGACAACTACAACCGCAACAGCAGAAACAACTACACCTGCAGTAGTAGAGACAACAACATCAGCAGCGGCAGAAACAACTACAACAACAGCAAAGACAACTACAGTTGCACCAACACCAACTACAACTGCAAAGGTAACAAAAACTCAGAAACCTACAGCACAGAAAGTTAGCGTTGGGAATACAAGGATAAGAAAAATCGTAAAAACTAAGAAGAGTGCCAAGGTAATTTATAAAAAGATTGCAAAAGTATCAGGATATCAGCTTCAGTTGTCTAGATCTTCAAAATTCAAGAAGGCAGTAACAAAGACAACTAAGAAAATTAGCTATAAATTTAAAAAGTTAAAGGCAAATAAAAAATATTACGTAAGAGTTAGAGGTTATGTAAAGACTTCAAACGGTACAGCTTACGGAAAATGGAGAAAGAAGAAATTTAAAACAGCAAAATAATGTGACGGATAAAGAATGAAAGAAGGAAAAGATGAAATTTTTAAAGAGAACAATTGGAATAATAATCGTGATGGCGGCTATTATTTCAGGACTTCAATTAAAAAGTGAATTGGCTTATGGAGCAACACCTACGATTTCTAAAAGTACAGTAACATTAGAAAAGGGTAAAAGAAAAAAAATAAAAGTTAAAAATGTTTCAGCGAGAACGAAAGTTAAATGGAGAACATCTAATAAATTTGCAGTTACTGTTTCAAAAAAAGGTAGAATTAGAGCTGTAAATTATGGAGCTGCAACAATTACTGCAACTTGTAAATCAAGAACAATGACTTGTAAGGTTACAGTTCCTGATACTTCTAAGAATGTTGTCATAACGAAATATCCTACAACATTAACAGAAGGCCAGACAGGTACGGTTGTAGCAAAGTCAGTTAATAAAATTTCATATATGTCTTCAAATGACTCAATAGCAAAAGTCAATAAAGAAGGTACTGTTGAGGCGTTAAATCCGGGTAAAGCGGAAATAACAGCGAAATCCTCACAGGGATATAGCAAATGTACAATAAATGTTTTGTCAAGTGATCTAAATAACAGATTGTATGATTCTAACGGAATCAGTATTAAGAAAGTTAACGCTGACGGAACAAAGGTTAACGGTTTTGTAAGCCAGGCAAAAGGTCAGAATTTTACTGTTATGGTAGATGGAATAGACGAAAGTAATGTTAAGTCATGCAAGTGGAGTGTTGGGGATAGCGATGTTGTTTCAAAACTTTCAGCAGTAAGTGGAAGCAAGCTTAAAGCTACTTTGAAAGCAGTAAATGAAGGCAAAGTTAACATTACAGCAAAGGTTACATACAAAAACAAAAATGTTGTTACATATACAAATACAATTTATGTTTCAAACCCTGAAACGGAAGTTCAGAAGTTAATTGTTTATGGAACAGCATTAGGCAATGAAAGACAGCAGTATATTTCTTTTAAAGGTTTAGGAGAACATAGTACTATTACTTGGACTAATTCAAACAAAAAATGTGCCACTTTAACAACTTATGAAAAGAAAGCGGCAGTTTTAGGCACAAAACCGGGAACGGGTACAATTACAGCAAATGTAGATGGAAAAGTATTCAACATAAGGTATACAGTTGTTAATCCAACAGTTAATAATTTAAAGGCAGTTATAAAAAAAGGTGAAAAAGTACAGTTTCCTATTTTGGGTGACACAGGTACAGTTCCTGAATTTACAAGCAGAAATGAAAGCGTTGCCACAGTTTCAAGCGATGGTGTCGTTAAAGGTGTAAATTCAGGAGTTACATATGTTGATGTAAAAATCGGAAATATTCACAAGTCTTATAGAATCGAAGTATATGCAAAAGGTATGTACAAGATTGTAAATAGGGCTATGTACATAGTTAATCATTGGAAATATAGTCAGCCAAAAAGAATGAGAAAAGGATACTATGATTGTTCAGCTTTGGTTTGGAAAGGCTATAAATCATACAAGCGCTACAACAAGAAACTTGGAAGTGGTTCTTATGCAAAGACAGCAGCAAGCCTGTTTGATTATTTAAAAGAAAAAAATCAAATAGTATATTATGGTTTTATTGACATAGATGATATGAAACCGGGTGATTTGATTTTTTACGGAGATTACAATGCGGCAGTAAAATACAGCACACCGGGAAGAACTTTAAATATCTATCATGTATCTATGTATGCAGGTGCAGGCAAAGTGGTAGAAAAAGGTGGACAGACTATTAACTACAATAATATTTCGCATATAGTTGGAATAGGAAGAGTGGTAGACTAATGGAATATAATGTTGGAACAGTAGTAACATTAAAAAAAGGGCATCCTTGTGGAACTAATGAATGGGAAATTATAAGAACGGGTGCAGATTTTAAGTTGAAATGTAAAGGCTGCGGTCGTATAGTAATGGTTCCAAGAAAAACTTTCGAAAAAAGCGTAAAGAAGATTTTGCAGTAAATAAAAAAACGAAAGCTTTGTTTAAAACCAAAAGATTTCGGAAAAAAATTCACAAAATGAAAAAAAGTCCTTGAACACAGGGACTTTTTTTGATATTATAGTAATTCGTGATATATATTAATTACGCATAACGAGTATTCGTTATGATCCTTGCTTTTTCAAACGAAAAGGCCAGAGACCAAAAGGAGGTAGAAGCATGAACAAATATGAATTAACAGTTGTTGTTAGTGCAAAACTTGATGATGAAGGAAGAACAGCTGAAGTAGAAAAGGTAAAAGCACTTATCGAAAAGTTCGGTGGTACAATTACAAAGATCGAAGAAGCTGGTAAGAAGAAATTAGCTTACGAAATCCAGAAGATGTCAGAAGCATTCTATTACTTCATCGATATTGACACTGAAAACACAGATTTTCCTAGCGAGTTAGAAAGCCAGCTTCGTATTATGGAAAATGTTATCAGATTTATGACTGTTGCAGTAGAAGCATAGTTTGATACATTAGAGAGGTATAATATGAATAAAGTTATTCTTATGGGTCGTTTGACTCGTGACCCTGAAGTTAGATATTCAACATCAGGAGATAATCAGTTGGCTATTGCGAGATACACATTAGCAGTAGATCGTAGATTTAAGAGAGATGGAGATCAGAGCGCTGACTTTATCAGATGTGTAGCATTTGGTAGAAGCGGTGAATTTGCTGAAAAATATTTCCATCAGGGAACTAAGATAGTTGCCGAAGGTCGTATTCAGACAGGCAGTTATCAGGACAAAGATGGTAAGACAGTTTACACAACAGAAGTAGTTGTTGAAAACCAGGAATTTGCAGAAAGCAAAGCTACAGCAGATAGCAATAATAACTATCAGCCACAGCAACAGCCGGTTGCATCACAGCCAACAGCACCTGCAGGAGACGGTTTTATGAACATTCCTGACAGTGTAGATGATTCAGGTTTACCATTTAACTTTTAACAGATTCGAATAGAATCTCATTAACGAAAATAGGAGGTCAAGTTATGCCATATAATAAGAGTGAAAGACCAGATTCTCCAATGAGAAGAAGAGGCGGTCGTAGAAGAAAAAAAGTTTGTGCATTTTGTGCTAACGAAAACAAGGCAATCGATTATAAAGATGTAGCTACATTAAAGAGATACGTATCTGAAAGAGGAAAAATTCTTCCTAGAAGAATCACAGGAAACTGTGCTAGACATCAGAGAGCTCTTACAACAGCTATCAAGAGAGCTAGAAATATCGCATTAATGCCATACACAGTAGAATAATCGCGAAGCACACAAGCAACGTGTGCCCAGTGCTACAAATAAAAAGAAGTGGAACCACTTATGCTTGCATAAGAGGGGTTCCACTTCTTTTTATTTGTAGCGGCTGTCGCATGTTGCGACAGCCGCGTGCTTATAGACATTCTCTTCATCATTCCCCCATACCCAAAAAGTATATGATAGATGATGAAGAGAATGTCTATAAGAAGTGCGGGCATGTTTCTGGATAATTACTGAAAAGTAAGTGCGGACAAAGATATTTCCCAGTAGTGGGAGAGCCCTTTTTTTATGCTAGTGTCACTTTTAGTGACTCTTTTTTTGAAATAAATTTAACAGCAAACTTGCTAATTTTCATTCTTCTAAGTGTTTCCATTCCTACATCTTTGCCAAGTCTTCCTGGTCCACTGTTTTCATTCCATTCCTTACCAGCAATGCGGCAACTTTGTCTGTATCCTCGTCCTTAACACGGAATACCATAAGAGCATCGTCTGTGCCTCTTGCAAGGAAGGCGTAAACGTAATCAACGCTGTAGCCGTTAGAAGCAATAACGTTCATTGCCTTAGCCATTGAGCCCGGCTCATCCGGAAGCTTAACGCCAATAACGTGTGTAAGGTTACAAATCCAATCGTTGTCTCTTAACAGAGTAAGAGTATTAAAAGGATCGTCTACAATAATACGAATAATTCCGAAATCGCTTGAATCGGCAATCTGGAATGCACGCATATCTATTTTGTGTTCGGCAAGAAAATTGGTAAAGTTTGCAATATTACCCGGTTTGTTTTCAATGAACACTGAAATCTGATGAATATACATATAAAAACCTCCTAAATTTTACGTTTATCTATAACACGAACTGCTTTTCCTTCTGAACGTGTAATTGACTTTGGTTCAACCAATTTAACCTTAGCATAAATGCCAAGCATACTCTTAAGAGCGGTAACAATATCTTTCTCCTTAGACTCAATTGAGCTAACTTTATCAGAGAACATTTCAGGTGTCATTTCAACCAGAACTTCCATAGTATCGCTATTGTTTACACGGTCAACAATAAGCTGGTAGTTGGCAGGCATGCCCTGTTTAATAAGAACTTCTTCAACCTGAGAAGGATAAACATTAACACCTTTGACAATAAGCATATCATCTGAACGTCCCATTAATCTGTGAATACGTGCATGAGTACGTCCACATTTACATTTTTCCCTGGTAATATATGTAATATCCTTTGTACGATATCTGATAAGTGGAAAAGCTTCCTTAGCGAAGCTTGTGAATACTAACTCACCAATCTGTCCATCAGGAACAGGTTCAAATGTGTCAGGATCTACGATTTCCGGAATGAAATAATCTTCACAAATATGCATACCATTCTGTTCTTCGCATTCAAAAGCAACACCTGGACCTTCTATTTCTGTAAGTCCATAAATATCATAGGCTTTAATACCAAGTCTGTTCTCGATGTCAGCTCTCATATCCTCTGACCAGGCTTCAGCACCAAAAATTCCGGCTTTTAATTTTATCTGGTCTTTGATACCACGTTCTTCAATTGATTCAGCCAAATATGATGCATAACTAGGTGTACAACAAAGAATAGTTGAACCAAAATCAGTCATAAACTGAAGCTGTCTGTCAGTGTTACCTGATGACATAGGAAGTGTTAAAGAACCAACCTTCTGTGAACCACCGTTTAATCCGAAGCCACCTGTGAAAAGACCATATCCATAAGCTACGTGAACTACATCTTCATCTGTTCCACCGGCAGCCACAAGGGCTCTGGCACATCCATCTTCCCACATATCAATATCTTTCTTAGTATAAAAATCTACTACACGCTTACCTGTTGTACCTGAAGTTGAGTGAATACGTACACAATTCTTAAGAGGTACTGCTAATAAGCCGTATGGATAAGCATCTCTTAAATCGTCTTTCGTTAAAAAAGGTAACTTAGAAATATCTTTTAAAGATTTTATATCGTCAGGTGTTACACCTTTTTCCACCATTTTTTTTCTGTAAAAAGGTACATTCTCGTATACTCTTTTTACCACGTCTAAAAGTCCCTCTGTTTGAATCTGCTCAATCTTTTCACGAGAAGCAGTTTCAATTTCTTCCTGAAAATATTTTCCCATTGTTTTATTCCTTTCTGTCGCTCAAGTATAGTAATATAATTTTACAACATATAACGCTTTAAAGCAATAAAGTACAAAAAACAAAATTAACAAAAATAGCCATAAATAAATAGTAAAAATACATAAAAAAAACCAACCAAAAAAATTTTTACAAGCAAAGATGTGCTTTTTATGGGGCAAAAAGCCTAAAAAATTGCACAAAAGGGGGGACAAAAACGCCCTTAATAAAAACGTTTTTCCTCCCATAAAATCTAGTATTTGCAAAAATTATATGATATAGTGATTTTTAGTATAGAAAATGAAAATAAAACGAATAAAAAATATATCCGAAGATAATGCGAGGAGGAGAAAAATGTCAAATAACTTAAAGGGAAATCCTGTTGAAGGATTTGCCGAGAAAAGCCGTGAAGCGGCAGTAGAGGGAATAGTTTTACTTAAAAATGATGGGAATGTACTTCCGTTAACAGAAGATGATAAGGTTTCAGTTTTTGGAAGACCAATGATTGAGTACTACAGAAGCGGAACAGGTTCAGGAGGAGCTGTAAACGTTGAATACACAACAAATATTTTGGACGGATTTGAAAACAGCAATCTTAACTTTAACAAGACTATAGTTGAAGACTATAAGGAATGGTTAAAAGACCATCCGTTTGATAACGGTGGCGGTGGATGGGCATGCGAGCCATGGTTCCAGAAAGATATGGAAATCACAGCAGATTATGCAAAGAAACAGGCAGAATCAACTAACAAGGCTGTATACATTATCGGACGTACAGCAGGAGAAGATAAGGACAACGCCAACTGGGTAGGAAGCTATCTTCTTACAGATGAAGAAAAAGAAAACCTTAAGAACATAACAGAAGCTTTCGAAGATGTTTGTGTAGTTCTTAACGTTTCAAATATTATCGACCTTAAGTGGATTGATGAAGAACAGTTTAAGGGACACATCAAATCAGTAATTATTGTATGGCAGGGCGGTATGGAAGGTGGAAACGCAGTAGCTGAAGCACTTTCAGGCAAGGCTACACCAAGCGGTAAATTACCTGACACAGTAGCTTATGATATTGAAGACTATCCTGCTAATGACAACTTTGGCAACGAACTAACAAACCTTTACAAAGAAGACATTTATGTAGGATATCGTTATTTTGAAACATTTGCACCTGAAAAAGTTCAATTTGAATTTGGTTTCGGACTTTCATACACAACATTTGATATCGAAACAGTATCAGCTGATGCAGATGATGAAAAAATCACATTAGAAGTTAAGGTAACTAACACAGGCGACAAGTTCTCAGGAAAAGAAGTTGTTCAGGTATACTACGAAGCACCACAGGGAGCTTTGGGACAGCCTGCAAGACAGCTTTGTGCATACGAGAAAACAGAAAATCTTGCACCGGGTCAGAGCCAGACATTAAAGATTGCTTTCGATATTAACGGAATTGCATCATATGATGACTCAGGCGTTACAGGCAACAAGTCATGCTACGTATTAGAAGCAGGAGATTACAACTTCTACGTAGGTAACAGCGTAAAAAATAATAAACTAGCTTATACATATAAAGTTGAAGAACTTAAAGTAACAGAACAGCTTTCAGAAGCTGCCTGCCCTAACGATGAAAATCTTACATTAATGAAGCCGGGCAAGAGAAGAGAAGACGGAACATATGAAATAACATATGTACCATCACAAAAGCCTACAGTTGATATGGCTAAGAGAATTGAAGACAATCTTCCAAAAGACATGAAAATTACAGGCGATGTAGGAATTACATTACAGGATGTAAAAGCAGGCAAAAACACTATTGAAGAGTTCGTTGCACAGCTTACAGTTGCAGAATTAGCACAGATTGTAAGAGGTGAAGGAATGAGTAACCCTAGAGTTACAAAAGGAACAGCTTCAGCTTTTGGCGGATTAAGTGATACATTGTTTGCTTACGGAATCCCTGCAGCATGTTGTGCTGACGGCCCTAGTGGACTTAGAATGGAAGGAAAAGCTACACAGCTTCCTATTGGAACAGCACTTTCAGCATCATGGAATCCTAAACTTGTAAGAGAACTTTACACAATGGAAGGTCAGGAATTATACGGAAATCAGGTAGATACATTACTTGGACCCGGAGTAAACATTCACAGACATCCTTTAAACGGACGTAACTTTGAATATTATTCAGAAGATCCATACCTTTCAGGTACAATTGCAGTTGCTTCAACAGGCGGTATTAAAGACGGTGGAGCATGGGGCACAATTAAGCATTTTGCATTAAACGGTCAGGAATCACATAGATTTAAGATTGATGCAGTATGCTCAGAAAGAGCAATTAGACAGATTTATCTTAAAACATTTGAAATGGCAGTAAAAGCCGGAACAGTTAAGGCATTAATGACAGCCTATAATCCTATTAACGGACATTGGGCAGCTTCAAATTATGATCTTTGTACAACAATTCTTAGAAATGAATGGGGATATGACGGTATCGTAATGACTGACTGGTGGGCTAAGATGAACGACGTTGTAGAAGGTGGAGAAGAATCGAATCAGGATACAAGAGACATGGTTCGCTCACAGAATGACTTATATATGGTTGTAAACAACAACGGAGCAGAAGTTAATTCAAACAATGATAATACTGAAGAATCAGTTAAGGAGGGAAGACTTACAATCGGAGAGCTTCAGAGAGCAGCAATTAATATTTGTAACTTTATTCTTTCAGCACCTGTTATTGAAAGAGAATTAGTTGATACTGATATTGCAAAACATTTTGATTCAATTCCAAACGACCAGGCTAAGTATCAGGTATTCAATGTTGGAAAAGATGATAAGGTAATGTTTAACAGTGAAACAGAAGCTACATTGGAGGTTGAAGAAGAAGGAGAATATACAATTATTGTAAATATCGCATTTGACAAGTCCAACTTATCCCAGTCAACAGTAAATGTTAATGCCAATGGTACAACAATGGTTGTAATTCAGACTAATGGTACAGATGGCAACTGGATTACACAGAAACTTTGCAAGGTTAAACTTGACAAGGGTGTATACAACTTAAAACTTGAAGAAGTACTAGCAGGAATCAAAGTTAAATATATTCAGTTTAAGAAGATTCCTAAGAAAAATAAATAAATGTAAAAAGCAAACAGTCTATTATGATTGGTTAGTCAAAGCATAGCATATAACAATTGAAAAAGGTCTGCTGGAGATATTGTTCCAGTGGGCTTTTTCTTTACTCCTTTAGAGGGGAACCTTAATGTTTGGCATATAACAGAGAAAAAATGATGAAATTGTGCAAAATCACAAGAAGAATAAAAACGGTTTTATAGTGAAAACATTATAACACCAAATAATTGTATAAAATGCACAAAAAGAAGCGGACAAAATGTGCAAAAAATACAGGGTAAATGCATAAAGAACAGGCCAGGTTATGAAAAATAAATAAAAAGTGTACAACATAGCCTATGGGTAGTTGAAAAAACCATTTCAATTTGGTAGAATTGTCTAATAAGGGATAAATAATCGAAGGGATTCGACAAGATCTTGGATGAAAGGAGAAAAAACATGAATATTTCAAAAAGGAAACAAGGAATACTCGCAATAATATGTACTATTGCGATGATTGTAACATCAATTACGGTGTACAATCCAAGGGAGGTAAAGGCTGACACGGATTATTCTACACTTACATTTACAAAAGTAACAGAGCCAATGGATAGCACTTATGCATATTGCATAACAGATAATACACTTATAGATTTTGGAAAATTAAATTTTTATGGTGTTAATTATATGCAGGTAATCGGTAGCGGAAATTCAAAGATGGATAAAGCTACAGTGACAATTGACGGAGTTGTTCAAACAAACAATGATATAGCATTTGATAGAGCATCAGCAATAACAGGTTTTATCGTTTCTAAATTATCTGATAATGCGTATCATAAAATAGAAATAGCAGGGGAAGCAGGAAAAATCATTATTGTATTAAAGAAAGGAACTCCTTCAACTGGTGGTTCAGAATCAAGTAGTGGTGGAACAACAAAACCAGAGGAAACAACAACACAGCCAAGACCAACAATGAGCAAAGATAGTGCTGGCATTGTAATAGAAATTCGTAATGGCGGGCTATTTTTTGCAGGATTGGATAATATAAAAGATGCAACAGAGTACTATTTGTATGTTGATAAACTTGATGGAGAGGGAATGAAAGTTGAAAATGGTGGTACAATTCCTTTATATAAATTCGAGGCTGGTAAACATAGTTTTTATGTTAAAGGAAAAAATAGTGCAGGATTTTCAGAACCATCTAAAGCATTTGAATTAGAAATAGCTGCTACAGAGAAACTTACAATTGATAATGGAACAGTATTAAATATAGCAGTAGAAAAAGGAAAAACATACAAATTACCAACAAGCGCTCAGTATGGATATTATGATACAAAAACTGGTGATATATACAAAGCAGGCTCAGATATTACCGTAAGTGAAGAAATGAATTTGGTATCAATATATGGTATTGTTGTGAAATTGACTAATGCTGCTGCAATAAGAATTGCTGCAGGTAAGGAAACACCAACACCGGGCGGTATTAGATTCCAGGCTAGTGTTGATGTAAATTGTGGAGTGAGTGGCTACAAAGATATAATTACAGAAAGGGTTAAGGCAGGAACTTTAATTACTACACAGGACATTTTGGATGCTAAAAGCGATGTTGAATATAAGGTAGAAAATATCAAAGAACTCGGAACAGTTTTAAATGTTGAAAATGATGGTTGGATAGATCAAAAATCACATTTGTACAATGCATCACTTGTTAATATAGTTAAAGCAAACTATGATAGATATTTTGTGGCAAAGGCATATGTAAAAGTTACATATGCAGATGAAAGTTCAACTTATGTTTATTCGAAGAAAGACAATGATGTATATGCTGAGTCAGTAAAGAGATCTATTTCAGATATTGCGAAAGCTATTCATGAAAATAGATATGATGGGATAACTGATGAAAATACAAAGAACTTAATTGATAGTTTTATAGTAAAAAAGGAGCAACAGTAATATGAAGAATAAATATACAAGTCCTAGTATGGAAATATTTGAATTAGAAGAAAATGATATTATAACAACTAGCGTTTATAATGATGATTGGACAAATCCTGATAATTTGTTAAAGAATGTAGATGGGTCAGGCTGGTCAAATTTCCACTAAAACGCAGTACTAAATAATTAAATAAAACAAGCTGTGCTTTAACTCAACATTAAAGCACAGCTTATTTTTTGCCCTCATTACTATCATCTTCCCCTAAAGGTCTATAACAATGTTCAATAAATGCAGAAGATTAAAAATCAGACAAACCAGCCGGATTGTCGACTTATTGTATGGGTGTATTACTTGATTTGAAAGGCAAAAAAATGTATACTATTACTTATCAGTATGAAATGGATTATAACCCCGAAGGGTACGCATTTAACCTGATAAGTTACGAAAACATAGGAGGCAAAAATGATAACATTAAGTAAAGGCGGAGCATACCTTATTGGTGGCACAGAAGTTGTAGAAACAGGTGCAGGCTCAGAAGAATTACTAAAGAACAAGTTAGGGGATAAATACCTTACAAAAGAAGATGCTGCAAAGAATACTATGGCATATGGTATTTTGAACGAACACAACACATCAGGCAACATGGACAAGCTTCAGATTAAGTTTGATAAGCTTACATCCCATGATATTACATTTGTTGGAATCATTCAGACAGCAAGAGCTTCAGGATTAGAGAAATTCCCAATTCCTTATGTGCTTACAAACTGTCATAACAGTTTATGTGCTGTTGGTGGAACAATCAATGAAGATGACCATATGTTTGGACTTACTTGTGCTAAGAAATATGGTGGAATTTATGTACCACCTCACCAGGCAGTTATTCATCAGTTTGCCAGAGAGATGTTAGCAGGTGGCGGCAAGATGATTCTTGGTTCTGATTCACATACACGTTATGGTGCTCTTGGTACTATGGCTATGGGTGAAGGCGGACCTGAATTGGTTAAGCAGTTACTTTCACAGACATATGACATTAATATGCCTGAAGTAATCGGTATCTACATGACAGGAGAACCTGCTAAGGGTGTAGGACCTCAGGACGTTGCACTTGCAATTATCGGAGAAGTATTTGACAAGGGTTATGTTAAGAATAAAGTTATGGAATTTGTAGGACCTGGTGTTTCTAACTTAAGCGCAGATTTCAGAATCGGTGTTGACGTTATGACAACAGAAACAACTTGTCTTTCATCTATTTGGCGTACAGATGAGAAGATTAAGGAATTCTATGACATCCATGGAAGAGTAGATGAGTATAAAGAATTAAATCCTGGCGAAGTTACATACTATGATGGAATTGTTTATGTTGATTTATCTAAGATTAAACCTATGATTGCAATGCCATTCCATCCAAGTAACACATACACTATTGAAGAATTAAATGCTAACTTGGAAGATATTCTCCACGATGTTGAAAAGAAAGCTTTAGTTTCATTAGATGGACAGGTGGAGTATAAACTTACAAACAAGATTCGTGATGGAAAACTTTATGTTGACCAGGGAATCATTGCAGGTTGTGCAGGTGGTGGATTTGAAAACATTTGTGCAGCAGCAGATATATTAAAGGGACATAGCATTGGAGCTGACGAATTTACACTTAGTGTATATCCTGCTTCTATGCCAGTATATATGGAATTAATCAAAAACGGATGCGCAGCAGATATTATGGCTGCCGGCGGTGTTATGAAGACAGCATTCTGTGGACCTTGTTTCGGTGCAGGTGATACACCGGCTAACAATGCCTTCAGTATCAGACATTCAACACGTAACTTCCCTAACAGAGAAGGAAGTAAGTTACAGAATGGACAGATTTCTTCAGTTGCACTTATGGATGCCAGATCTATTGCAGCAACAGCAGCTAACAAGGGTTATCTTACAGCAGCTACAGATGTTGATGTTGAGTTTAAGGGACGTAAGTATCATTTTGACAAGAGTATTTATGAAAACAGAGTATTTGACTCACACGGAATAGCAGATCCTGATACAGAAATTCAGTTTGGACCAAACATCAAAGACTGGCCGGAAATGGTTGCACTTACAGACAATCTTCTTCTTAAAGTTGTTTCAGAGATTCATGATCCGGTTACAACAACAGATGAATTAATACCATCAGGTGAAACATCATCTTATCGTTCTAACCCACTTGGACTTGCAGAGTTTGCACTTTCAAGAAAGGACCCTGAATATGTAGGAAAGGCTAAAGAAGTACAGAAAGCAGAAAAAGCAAGAGAAGCAGGACAGAATCCTGTAGATGCACTTCCGGAAGTTGGAGGAGTATTTGAAGCGTTAAAGAGCAATCTTCCTCAGTACAAGATTGACAATGATACAGTAGGTATCGGAAGCACTATTTTTGCAGTAAAACCGGGTGACGGTTCAGCAAGAGAACAGGCTGCTTCATGTCAGAAGGTATTAGGCGGATGGGCTAATATTGCCTGTGAATATGCAACAAAGAGATATCGTTCAAACCTTATTAACTGGGGTATGCTTCCATTCATTTATGAATCAGAAGAATTACCATTTAAGAACGGTGACTATATTTTTGTACCGGAAATAGTTGAAGCTGTTAAGAACAAAGCTACAGACGTACAGGCTTACGTTGTAGATGATGACAAGAATGTTAAACCATTTACATTAAAGCTTGGCGAAATGACTGACGACGAACGTGACATTATATTAAAAGGCTGCCTGATTAATTACAACAGAAAATAAATAATTAAAACAGGGAGGAGACCATATGGGAAACAAGAATGTCATAACAAAAGATGACTGTTATTTGTTTGGAAAAGGTACTCATTATGAAATATATGAGAAACTGGGTGCGCATGTTACAACAATTGATGGTGTAAAAGGAACATATTTCGCAGTTTGGGCACCCCATGCAGTTAACGTTGCCGTTATAGGTGATTTTAATGACTGGTTGGGATTTAACCATAACATGAAGATGGAAAATGATTCAGGCATCTGGGAACTTTTCATACCGGAGGTTGAAGAAGGCGCAATGTACAAGTATGTTATTTCTACACAAAGTGGGGATACATTGTACAAAGCTGATCCTTATGGTTTTTGGGCTGAGAAAAGACCCGGAAATGCTTCAAGGGTAGCAAATATTGATAATTACAAATGGAAAGATGCTAAATGGATATCAGAGAAGGCAAAGGATAATCACTATGAACTTCCAATGTCAATCTATGAGGTTCATCCGGGTTCATGGAAAAAGGATTTTAAAGGTCCTGATGATGAAGACGGATTCTATGATTACAAGCGTATGGCTAAAGAACTTGTAGCATATGTTAAGGATATGGGATATACTCATGTAGAACTTATGGGTATATTGGAACATCCTTTTGATGGTTCATGGGGATATCAGGTTGTAGGATATTATGCACCTACATCAAGATATGGAACACCTCAGGATTTTATGTATTTGGTAGATGCTTTCCACAAAGCAGGAATCGGGGTTATTTTGGACTGGGTACCAGCCCACTTCCCAAAAGATGCTCACGGACTTGCAATGTTTGACGGAACACCACTTTATGAATATGCAGATCCAAGATTGGGAGAACATCCTGACTGGGGGACTAAGGTTTTCGACTATTCTAAGACAGAAGTTGTTAATTTCCTTATTGCAAACGCATTATTCTGGGTTGAAAAATATCACATAGACGGACTTCGAGTTGACGCAGTTGCTTCTATGTTATATTTGGATTACGGAAGAGAAGACGGACAGTGGGTTCCTAATAAGTATGGCGGTAATGAGAACTTGGAAGCTATTGAGTTCTTTAAACATTTAAGTAGTGTTATGAATTACAGAAATCCAAGAGCATATATTATTGCTGAAGAATCCACAGCATGGCCTAAGGTTACTATGTCACCTAAGGATGGTGGCCTTGGATTTTCTTACAAGTGGAATATGGGCTGGATGCATGATTTCTTAGAGTATACTAAGCTTGATCCTTTGTTTAAGAAGGGTAATCATAATAAGATGACTTTCGGATTAACTTATGCATTTAGTGAGAATTTTATTTTAGTATTATCTCACGATGAAGTTGTTCATTTGAAATGTTCAATGATTAATAAGATGCCGGGTTATCCACAGGATAAATTTAAAAACTTAAAGACAGCATATACTTTTATGTTGGGACATCCGGGCAGAAAGCTGTTATTTATGGGACAGGAATTTGCCCAGTTACAGGAATGGTCAGAGGCTAGAAGCCTTGACTGGTATCTGCTTGATGAACCTGAACATAAGGACATGCAGGAATATGTAAAGAAATTACTTCACTTATATAAGGAATATCCGGCACTTTACACTGAAACAAAGGGCTATGGAGCTTTTGAGTGGATTAATGCCAATGACTGTGAAAGAAGTATTTTCAGTTTCATAAGAAAGACAACAGAAGCTGATTATAAGAACTCTATCGGTTTCGTGTGTAACTTTACACCAATGGAAAGATCTGATTATGTTGTAGGAGTTCCAAAAGCCGGAACTTACAAGAGATTGGTTACAACAGAAACAGGTGAGAAACAGGTTGTAAGCTACAGAGCCAAGAAAGGCGAGTGCGATGGAAGACCATACAGATTGGAAATTCCACTTAGACCATACGAATCAGTAGTTTTCGAATTTCCAAAAACAAGAAAAAAGAAAGCTACACCAAAGAAGAAAACAAAATAAAAAATAAAATTGTCTGTGGCACAAAAAAATAGTGCCACAGACATTTTTTTGTGCTATGATTAGGATTGATTAAATACAAGGATTGAATGGGTGATGAAATGAAAAAGAAAGTTATAGCAGTTGTTGCAATTGTGCTGATTCTTGCAATTGCAGTGGTTATAGGAATAAATTTTAACAAGAAGCAGTCTAAGAATAACAAGCAGAGCAATAGCGGTCAGGCAACGTCTACATATAATGGTAAGTTGCCGGGGATTGATTTATATTATGGAAGTCAGAAGGTTGGAAGTCTTAACGGCTACACAATGGATATGGAAGAAGAACATATGCGTGATGTTATTGTCCCAGTTAATACGGACAGAAAGGTTCCAATTACAATATCAACTAATGGCAATAAGGTTTCAGAGATTTCTTACGAAATGAAGAGTACTGAGGACAACCGTTTGATAGATAATGGAACCCTTGACGGCTGGAAACAGAAGGACGGCAAGATTACTTTGAATTATCAGGCCAGTGCCATTATGGAACAGGGAACAGAGTATTTCTGGGAAATAATTATCAAAACAGATAAGTATAAGCAGATTAATTATTACGCAAGAGTAATGGTTACGGATAAGGAGTTTGTTACTGAACAGATTAAGTTTGCGAAGAATTTTGCACAGACCGCTTTAAAGGGAGAGGGAGCTTCAAAGCTTGCTCAGTATATTGAGCCTGATAGTAGCCTTCCTAATGATAACCTTGGTCAGACTACTATTAAGTCAAGTTACAATAGCCTTATTTGGACTTCTCTTAAGCCTGAGCTTATATCTGATATAACAATAACAGCAAAAGAGTTTTGCATAAAGGACACCGGGGAAGCTGGAACTTATACAATGAATTATCAGATTAGAACAACTAATGCTGAGAAGGTTAAAGAGAAATATAATGTTTCTGAAACAATCACAATATGGAGTTGTGCAGGAAGAATTTATGTTTTGGCATATGACAGGGAAGTAAATCAGATTTGGACAGCAGACAAGAATAACGTAGGCGGAAGTTTTATTGACTTAGGTATTCAGAAAGAAACAAAGGCTGATTTTGTTGAAAGTTCAAATCAGCAGTTTATGGCGTTTCAGGTTAACGGCGATGTTTACGTAATGGATTTGAATGAAAGAAAAATCAAACAGGTTTACAATCTTAATGCCAAGAATGCTGAACAGCTTAACAATACTAAGGCAAGGGTAATTACCGTGGATGACAAGGGCAATGTTGACTATATGATTTATGGTTATAGCAAGGCTAAGGAGCATGTAGGCGAAAACGGAATTTCTATTTTAAGATATAATTATGAGTCTAACAGTTCCACAGAGGCGGCTTTTGTACCTTGCAAAGTGCCTGCTTACAACTTGGAGAAGCAGTTGTCACAGCTTTGTTACGTAGGTGACGGAACTCTTTATATTATGATGAACAACACTATTTACTATGCAAACCTTAAAACTAAGGAGTGGGGAGCGTTGGTAGAAAATGTGGAAGACGGAAGTTTTGCAATCAACAGCGACGGAAGTATGTTGGCTTACAATACAAGTGGTAAGGCTTATGATACGGAAAACATTACAATTGTTAACTTAAAGAATGGTGAAAAGAAGACTATTGAGGCGGGAGCTGACAATATTATTACCGTATATGGTTACACGGGAACGAACCTGATTTATGGAATAGGCTCTCAGAGTGACGTGTCAAAGAAGAGTTTTGTACCTGTTAGCAAGTTGGTAATTGTTGATAAGGATTATAAAGAAGTTAAGTCATATTCACAGAATAATATTTATATTACAGGTGTTGAAATAACAGACAATATTATTAATATTAAGCGGTACAAGGGCAAGAGCCGGATTTCAGATGACCAGCTTTTGGATAATACTGAGACTAAGAAACCTGTTGCAAAAACAAGTTATTATGTGGATGATGTAAAGCAAAAGGAATTAGCTTTGGCATTTACTAATGCACTTGACGGAACTAAGCAGCTTTCAGTTGAAAAGATTGGCAAGGCAACTTTTGACAGTAATTCTAAGGTTAATGCTACTTTTGAGAGCAAGAAAGAAAATAATTATTATGTTTACGGATATGGAAAGCTTCAGGGGATTTACAGCGACAAGAACGTTGCAACTAATGCGGCAAAAGCTACATATGGACTTGTAACGGATAACCGTGGACATAAGATATGGGTTTTTGAAGAGAATTATAATTAAAAATATCAGAAAAGGTCAAAATGCTTATTAGAAAAGGGTGTTTTGACTTTTTTCTTTATCTTTACGCGAAAAATTTTTAATGTTATACTTAAAGATAGTAAAAAATTCGGGAGGAACTATGCGATTTATACATACTGGTGATATTCATCTTGGTGCCACTCCGGAGAGCAAAAGACCTTGGGCGGCTAACCGTGGAGATGAAATTTGGAATACTTTAGAACGTTTAATTAAAAAAATAAAAATAGACCCGGTAGATTTGCTTATTATTGCAGGGGATATGTTTCACAGACAGCCATTACTTCGTGAACTTAAGGAAGTTGATTATTTGTTTTCGACTATTCCTGACACAAAGGTTGTTTTGTGCGCGGGAAATCATGATGCCATTAAAAAAGGCTCTTTTTATGACGGCTTCAAATGGAGTGAGAATGTTATTTTCTTAGGTGACAAGAATATTGAAAGTGTGGAGATTCCTGAGCTTAATACATGTGTGTATGGACTAAGTTATCACCAGACTGAAATTAAGGACGCAATGTATGACCATGTTATTGTGAACAGACCGGATATGATTAATATTCTGGTGGCTCATGGCGGTGACGAAAAGCATATTCCCATTAATAGAAAGAAGCTTGCAATGTCAGGTTTTGACTACGTGGCAATGGGACATATTCATAAGCCTGAAATAGATGAAAAGATGAAGATGGCATACAGTGGTTCTCTTGAACCTATTGATATGAATGATATTGGACCTAGAGGCTATATTTATGGGGAGATTTCAAAGAGAGGTCTTGAACTTGAATTTGTGCCTTTTGCAAAGAGAATTTACAGGGAACTTGATTTCACGGTAACTCCAACAGCTACTAATTTGGAAATAAGACATAGACTGATTGACATGATTAAGGAGCAGGGACAGGATGATATGTACAAGATTACTTTTAGCGGTTACAGAGATCCTGATTTTGACATTGATGTTTCAGATATTGAAGGTGTTGGAAATGTTGTAAGTGTTATCGACAATACGGTTCCTGATTATGATTTTGAAGAATTGTACGCTGAAAATAAGGACAATATTCTTGGAATGTACATAAAGAAATTTCTTGACAGGGAGAGTCTTACACCTTTGCAGCGTAAAACCCTTTACTATGGAACAAAGGCATTGATGGATGCCATGGAGGACAGGGCATGATTATAAAGGACATACGATTAACTAATTTTGGAAAATTTAATCATAAAATGGTAACTCTTGAACCGGGACTTAATATTGTATATGGTGAGAATGAAGCGGGAAAGACTACTCTTCATACTTTTATAAGAGGAATGCTCTTTGGAATAGAAAAACAGCGTGGAAAGGCAAGTGGTAAGGACCTTTACACTAAGTATGAGCCATGGGAGAATCCGGCTAATTATCATGGTATGATGCGAATCGAAAGCGACGGTGTAACTTATCGTATTGAGAGAAATTTTAATAAGCTTAATAAGTCTTTTAAGGTTATTAATGAAGATAAGGGTATTGAGCTTAAAACAGAGGAGATTGAAAATCTTTTCGCAGGGCTTGATGAAAGCTGTTACTACAATACTATAAGCATAAGCCAGCTTGGCAGCGTTACAGATAAGGAACTTGAAGTTATTCTGAAGAATTATGCGGCAAATCTTGGCACAACAAAGTCTATGGAGATTGATATTAAATCAGCATTTGCAGACTTAGATAAGCAGAAGAAAAATATAATGATTGAAAGCCGAATTGCTGAAGAGGATGTTGTTGAGAAGGCTATTAAGAATGCCAAAGAGGATTTGGAGATTTCTCAGGGCGAACAGCATACAATAATTGCTTCAATAGAGCAGAAAAAGCAGTCTTTATTTAATCTTTCTAATAAGAAGAAGGAATTGTCAGCTCTTGATGCAAAACGACTTGAAGCCTTAAATAAACTTAATGAGCGTAAGGAGAATCTTTATCAGGAGGCAATTACTTTGACTGCTGACAGTGAGAAGTTTTCAGCTTCCCTTGAACAGATTGAAAATCACCAGAAGCAGCTTGAACAGGAGCTTGCTGACAAGGGCATTGACGGAAGAGAGACTATGGAATATCTTCTTGAAAAAGTTACTAACAGAAGTAATATGCCTGTTTTGTTTATTATCCTTATGATGGGATGTATTGGTGGTGCAGCAGGTTTTATTATGGGCAATTACCAGATGATGGATTTAAAGCAGTTTTGGGTTAAGCCGGGTATATGCCTTGGTGCGGCTTTTGTTTTTCTTATACTTGCAATCTTTAAGTATGGATTTAATAAGAAGAAGCGTCAGAAGAAGTTGGATGCCTTAAAGGAGATTAAGCTTGTAATGGATAAGCTGGACGCGGCAAAGCACGAAAGGGTTTATGTTGAACGTCAGCTTAACAACAAGAAAGAAGCTTTAAAGGATACTCAGGAGTTTATTAAAGCCGAGGAAGAAAAAAGCGTTGATATGCAGGATTATAGTGACGAGTTAAAGGACTTGGAAGCGAAGGAACGTGAAATCAACGAGGCAATTTCAAAGTCTCAGTGGATTCTTGAACAGAAGCAGGAAAAGGATATTGAGCTTCAGAAGAAGATTGATGAACTTGAGGAGCGATTTAACAAGATTAAGAAAGCAAAAGTTGAAATACAGGCTATTGAGGACGCAAAGAGTAATATTGAAGATATAGCAGATGAAATCAGAAATAGTTTCGGTAAGAGATTAAATGAGAGAGCATCTTATTATATTTCACAAATTACAAACGGCAAATATGACAATCTTTCAATAGATGACAAACTCAACATATCTGTAAACAGTAAGCACGCTCTCATAGCTGCTACACGACTTAGCAAGGGCACAATAGAGCAGATATATATGGCACTTAGACTTGCGGCAGCAGATATTATATTTGAAAAGGACAAGAAACCTATACTTCTTGATGATGCCTTTGCAATGTATGATAACAAGCGAATGGGTAATACTATGAGATTTATGGCAGAAAATATGGAACAGGTAATCATCTTCTCATGCCATACAAGAGAGAAGCTAATGGCGGACAAGTTAGGACTTAAGTATAACTTTATAAGGTTGTAGTGGAGAGTTGCAAGGTTATAAAGTCATAAAGGAGAGTTGTAAGGTTATAATTGAGAACGCTAAGATTTAAATGATAGATCTAAGGATGCGGCGGAGAATTGAATATTATATGAGTGTGGAAGAGTGAGAATTAGCCCCGGCTACGGAAACGTAGCCGGGGTTTTTATAGGCTGAAATTGTGGGAGAATTTTTTAGAAGTCATATTCTTTTAATGAGAAATCAAACTAAGATAACCCCCTTTATCTTTTCGATTTCTTTAACGAGAATACAAACTCTGTTCCAACGCCTTCGGTGCTGATTACATCGATTGTTTCGTTGTGTCCCATAATAATTTCTTTTACGATGGCAAGTCCGATTCCGGAGCCTGTTTTGTCACGACCACGGGAAAGGTCGGTCTTGTAGAATCGCTGCCAGATTTTGTCGATGCTGTCCTGTGGGATTCCCATACCAAAATCCTTAACGGAACAATATTGTTTTTCGCCTTTGTTATAAAGCTTGATTATAATCTTTGAACCCGGATTACTGAACTTAATGGCGTTATCAAGTAGGTTGTAAAGAACCTGTTCAATCTTGCCTTTGTCAGCGTATACATTGCAGTGCTTTGGTGGAAACTGAATAATCAATTCAATATTCTTCTTCTCGCAACTGCCCTGGAAAGTATCAACTGTTGAAGCGATAACTGATTCCATATTAAAGTCTTCAAAAATAAGTTCAGGACCGGTGCTGTTCCAACGGTTAAGGTCACGCAATCCTGAAGTAAGCTTTTCGAGACGGTTAGCCTCAGATAAAACAATTGAAAGATATTTGTTGTAATCTTCCGGTGGAATTGTTCCATCCATTATAGCTTCAATATAGCCCTTTATAGAAGTTAAAGGAGAGCGGAAATCATGGGAAATATTAGAAATAAATTCCTTTTGATAAGCTCGTGAGTTGTTTAACTGCTTAGACATATATTGAAGTGAGTGCGCCACGTCACCGATTTCATCGTCATTGTTAACCTTAAGTCCTTCGTATTCAAAATTACCTTTGGCATATTCCATTGCCGCAAGTCTAATCTGCTTAAGTGGCAAATAAATAAACCACATAAAGTTAAAGAATATAATGAGTGAAAGAGCCAGTATAATTGCGTAAGTAACGTAGAAAATAAGTGTTACATCATAGCAACTTTTTTTTATAATGGAAGTAGGCATATGAGCCACAATATATCCATAAGTCTTATTATTATTTTTAACTTCATAGACAACACTTAAAGTGTCGGTTTTAAAAATATTATAAAATTTGCCAATCTTGTAATGTGTATTCTTATAATCATCAGGCTTGAATTTTTCAATCAAAATATTAGAAGAATCTTTTGAAAGATTATTTGTTGTGCCTGTGTAATAAAATGGTTTGCGGTTACTATCAAGAATAAGTATGTCACAGTCCAGTACGTTGTTAAAATCATTTAAAAACTGCTTAGGATTATCTAAATCATCAAGTGAGTTGTCCACGCAGTCCACAGCATTACTTCCTATTACAGAGGCATATTTGTAAAGGGTGTTAATATTATTGGTCAGAAGATGATTATAAATCAAGTTATTTGACCAATAAGAAATTAACAAAAAACCTAATATTGCAAAAGAAAAATACCCTGTAAAAAATTTAGTTAAAATAGAATTTTTCATATTTAGTTATGTACCTCGAATCTATATCCTACACTCCAAACTGTACCAATTGACCACTGATCCGTGTCAGCAATTTTTTCACGAATACGTTTAATGTGAACGTCTACAGTTCTTGTATCTCCGGCATATTCATAACCCCAGATATGGTCAAGAAGTTGCTCTCTTGTAAATACTTGATTAGGTGATGAAGCAAGGAAGTACAATAATTCAATCTCTCTTGGAGTCATTTCAACAGGTTTGCCCTTGTAAATAACTTCATAGTTTGAAAGATTAATAATAAGGTCCTTGTATTCAACACGTTTTTCATCAGGCTTCTTTGCAACAGGAGCCGGAGCTTCAGTGTAACGTCTGAGAACTGCCTTAACACGGGCAACAAGTTCCTTTGAGTCAAAAGGTTTAATAATATAGTCATCTGCACCAAGTTCAAGACCTAAAACTTTGTCGAAAACTTCTGTTTTGGCAGAAAGCATAATAATAGGAACCTTTGATTCTCTTCTTATTTCACGGCATACTTCGTAACCGTCAAGTCCCGGAAGCATAATATCCAACAAAATAAGATTTGGAGCATATTCTTTAAACGCATCAAGAGCCGACTGGCCATCATGCTCAATACGTGTTTCGTAGCATTCCTTAGTTAAATATAAAGATATAAGGTTTGCAATGTTTTCATCATCGTCAACTATTAAGATTTTCTGTTTGTTTGCCATTTTAAATCCTCCTGTTAAAAAAATCTATTTAAATTCTACAACTGTGGCACCTGCACCACCTTCGCCATGTTCACCTGTTCTGTAGGATTTTACATAGCTACATTTCTTAAGATGGTTTTGAACTGCATTTCTAAGAGCTCCGGTGCCTTTGCCGTGAATAACATATACCTGTGGCAAATGTGCAATGTAAGCATCATCTAAGTATTTGTCAAGCTGTGAAATAGCTTCGTCAACTGTTTTTCCAATTAAATTAATTTCAGTTTTAATATTCATAGACTTGTTCATTTTAATCTTGCCTGTTGAACCACGGGTTAAGCCTGGTGCCTTAATATCAGGTTCGTCAATAATTTCAAGGTCGCGAATATTAACCTTAGAGTTTAGTATACCCATTTTTACTGTAAGATTACCGGCTGCATTAGGCAATGAAGTAACAGTACCGTTAAGATTCATGCTCAAAACTTTTACACCTGTGCCAAGCTTAAAGTCGGAAGGCTTGTAAGCCTTTTTAGGTTTGGCAGCTTTAATTGATGAGCCTACCTGGTTCTTTTTAAGCTTTGCTCCAACATTACTTCTGGATTTTTCCATTTCGCGGGTATTACCGGATTTCCCATATTTATTAATAGTTTTGATAGCTTCGTCGGCTGTTTCCTTAGCTTCCTTAAGAATATCAACAGCATCTTCGCGTGCCTTGTTAAGGATTTTGTCACGCTGTTCATTAAGCTTTTCTGTCTTAAGTTCATAATCACGTTTAAGTGATTTAATCTGAGACTTGTAAACTGCAATAGTTTCCTGATCTTTTTCAATCTGGATTCGCTGTCTTTCTATTTCGGACAAAACATCCTCAAACTGCTCATTATCTGAATCAATGTGAGACTTAGCATCTTCAATAATGTAGTCAGGAAGACCTAACTTGCTTGAAATAGCAAAAGCATTACTCTTTCCGGGAACACCAATAAGAAGTCTGTAAGTTGGTCTGAGTGTTTCTACGTCAAACTCACAACTTGCGTTTTGAACTCCCTCAGTTGATAAGGCAAATAATTTTAATTCACTGTAATGTGTTGTTGCCATAATTCTTGAACCGATGTTTTTAAGGAAAGTAAGAATTGAAATGCCAAGGGCTGCACCTTCCACAGGATCCGTTCCTGCACCAAGTTCATCGAAAAGTACCAGTGAATCCTGATCTGCCTGATTAAGTATATTAACAGTATTAACCATATGAGCTGAAAAAGTACTTAAGCTTTGCTCAATGCTCTGTTCATCACCAATGTCAGCAAAAACCTCTTTGAAAACTGCAAGTTTGCTGCCCTCAAAAGCCGGAATATGAAGTCCCGCCTGGCCCATAAGCGTTAAAAGTCCTACAGTTTTAAGTGAAACTGTTTTACCACCGGTGTTAGGACCTGTAACAATCAAAAGGTTAAAGTCTTTTCCAAGATGAATGTCTATAGGCACAACCTTTTTAGGATCCAAAAGAGGGTGGCGTCCCTTCTTAATATTAATCTGTCTTTGATCATTAAACTCAGGCATTGAAGCTTTCATTTCTTTTGCAAGAGAAGCCTTAGCGAAAATAAAGTCAAGCTTAGGTAATATTTCCATGTCTGTTTTTAATTCGTAAATATGTTCAGCACAAGCCATACTAAGGTTTGCAAGAATAATCTGGATTTCATCAGCTTCCTTGCCTTCTAACTCGCGGAGTTTATTGTTAAGTTCAACAACAGCAGCAGGTTCAATAAACAAAGTAGAACCTGTTGAAGACTGGTCGTGAATAATACCGTTAACATTGCCACGGTATTCCTGCTTAACAGGTACACAATAACGTCCATCCCTCATTGTAATAAGGGCATCCTGAAGATAAGTGTGACCTGACTGGGAATTAATGAGAGATGACAACTGGCTGTGAACACGGTCGTTGGTAATCTTCATCTGTCTTCTTATATTTTTAAGATTAGCAGATGCATCGTCAGCTATTTCATCCTCTGAAATAATACATCTTTCAATGTCATTCTTCAAATTAGTTAAAGGTTCAATAGCCTCAAACATGTCATCAAGACTATCTCTTTCAGCCTCATCATCACGGCGGGAGAAAGTTTTAACTCTTAAGGCAACTTTTAAAAGGGAGTCAATTCTAAGTAATTCTCCGGTGCCAAGAGTACTTCCAATCTCTAATCGTTTAATGGATTCGCCAATATTGTGAATACCTGAGAAAGAAAGGCTTCCTTTCTGCCAGATTCGTGATAAAGCATCACCTGTCTGTTTCTGATTTTCTTTTATTTTATGAATATCGGCAGATGGAACAAGTGCGTGGCAAAGCTTCTTGCCAGGCTCAGAACCTGCCTGATTTTCTAACATTTTTATTATTTTATAGTATTCAAGGGTTTTAAGAACTTTTTCGTTCATGATAAAGCCTCCAATTCTTGTATTTAGATACATAATCAATTATAATAAAGATTGACTGTCAGGTAAAGAAAATCTTAACATTTGGAGGAAAAGATGAGATATATAGAAACATTAAGAGAGGGCGAAAGAATTCAGGAAACATATTTGTGCAGACAGAGAACTACTGCAATGACTAAAACAGGAAAAGAATACGAGAATGTTATTCTTCAGGACAAAACAGGTTCCTTGGATGCCAAGATATGGGATCCGCACTCAATGGGGATAGATGAGTTTGATGCACTTGATTATGTTGAAGTAAATGGTGATGTAACAGTATTTAACGGTCAGACACAGCTTAGTATTAAGCGTGCAAGAAAGATTAGCGAAACAGATGTTGACCCGACTAATTATTTACCATGTACTAACAAAAACATTGACGAAATGATGATGGAATTAACAAAATTCATCGCCGGTGTTAATAACCCTTATTATAAACAGGTTTTAACAAAACTATTTATTGACAATACAGAATTTGCGGAAGCATTTAAGAAGCATTCAGCAGCCAAAAGCGTACATCACGGTTTTATTGGCGGCTTGCTTGAACATACATTATCAGTTGCAAAGATGTGTGATTTCTTTGCAAAACAATATCCTATTTTAAATAGAGATTTACTTATGACATCAGCTATTTGTCACGATATTGGAAAGGTTTATGAACTTTCAGACTTTCCAATGAATGATTACACAGATGCAGGCCAGTTACTTGGACACATTGTTATGGGGTCAGAAATGCTTGGAAAGATTATGGATTCAATTCCTGATTTTCCAACTAAGTTAAAGAACGAATTGAAGCATTGTATTCTTGCACATCACGGAGAACTTGAATATGGTTCACCTAAAAAACCTGCACTTATTGAGGCAATGGCACTTAATCTTGCAGACAATGCAGATGCAAAGATTGAGACAATGACAGAACTTTTAAACAGTAACAGTTCTGCTTCATCAGATCAGTGGTTAGGATATAACAGATTACTTGAAACTAATGTAAGAAAGACAAGCGAATTAAAGTAATAAATAAATAGATAATAATACAAATACGCAATAATTAGCATAAATATGCGAAAAAATATACAGATAATTATTTAAAGGAATTTTCATGATTAAGAAAAATGATATTTTAGATTTAACAATTGAAGATTTAGGCGTAAACGGAGAGGGTATAGGCAAAGTTGATGGCTATACTCTTTTTGTTAAAGACGGAGTAATCGGCGACAAAGTTACAGTAAAGGTTATGAAGGCTAACAAGAATTTCGGGTTTGCCAGATTAATGGAAATAAAAGAGCCTTCTAAAGATAGGGTTTCGCCAAGATGCAGTGTGGCAAGACAGTGTGGCGGATGCCAAATTCAGTGCATTAATTACAAGGAGCAGCTTAGATTTAAGAAGAATAAAGTGTACAACAACCTTGTGCGAATTGGTGGTCAGAGCGACTTCGTAATGAATGATGTAATGGGAATGGATGAGCCTTTTAACTATAGAAATAAGTCTCAATTTCCAGTTGGAATGGATAAGGAAGGAAATATTATTTCAGGTTTTTATGCAGGAAGAACTCATTCTATTATAAATATAGACAGTTGCAACCTTGGCTTAAAAATTGATGGCCGTGATGTAAACAAAGAAGTCATGGATACCGTAAAGGCATTTATGACTAAATATAGAATTGCACCTTATAATGAAGTAACTCACAAGGGCTTGGTTCGACACGTACTTATTAGAATTGGTGCAAAAACAAAGCAGATAATGGTTTGCGTAATTATAAATGGCAAGAATCTTCCAAACAAAGAAAAACTGGTTGAAGAGTTATGTAAACTTGAAGGAATGTATAGCATTTCTCTTAACATTAATACTAAGAAAAGCAATGTGATTCTTGGGGACAAGGTGATTAACTTATATGGCCCCGGATATATTGAGGATTATATTGGAGATGTGAAATTTAGAATTTCTCCGTTGTCATTTTTCCAGGTCAATCCTGTTCAGACAGAGAAATTGTACAATAAAGCTTTAGAATATGCAGATTTAACAGGCAATGAAATGGTATGGGATTTGTATTGTGGAATCGGCAGCATATCACTATTTCTTGCAAAGAAGGCAAAGCAGGTTTTGGGTGTTGAAATAGTACCGGAAGCAATTGCTGATGCAAAAATAAATGCAAAAATTAATGGAATAAATAATGCGGAATTCTTTGTTGGAGCAGCAGAGGATGTAGTAACGGAATATTTTGAAAATCACAAAGATGACGAGGAATGTAAGCCGGATGTTATTGTTGTTGACCCACCGAGAAAGGGTTGTGATCATAAGCTTCTGGAAACAATAGTGGAAATGAATCCTGAAAGAGTGGTTTACGTAAGCTGTGACAGCGCAACGCTTGCAAGAGATGTGAAGTGGCTTAGTGAAAATGGTTATAAGTTAAAAGAGGTCACACCTTGTGATATGTTTGGTCAGACAACACATGTAGAGTGCGTGGTTGCACTACATCGGGTCGATATGTAAGAATCCTTGATTTTAGGCACTTTGAGAGCTTTTTTAGGTTTGATAAAAATGGCTCAAATAGGAGAAAAAAGACACTTTCCAATGGAGTTGACGTTTCTGTAGTATTAGATGTGGTGATTGGGAACACACGGTAGTAACGTTCACAATTAAAGAAAAAACAAATATTTACTTCGTAGTAATTAAGACAAAGGATTACTCGTTTTCAGCAATGAAAATGAGCAATCCTTATTTTTTTGAAAGGAGCATTTGAAAATGGAAGAAATTAAGAATGTTAATCTGACACAATTGAAACCTTTTAAAAATCATCCCTTTAGGATTTCTTCGCAATCCAAAATATAACGTATATCCAGTCATCGAATTTATTGAAAAGCACATTAGTAAACTTTGCGAAGAAGGTGTTGTATGGGCAGGATATTTTATGTGTCTAGAAAAAGATGGATAAAGCAATAGATAATTGAAATTCAAGAGAAAACGTAGTAAAATACAAACATACAATTATACCATTGGACGGAATTATAAAATAGTATAATACAGAAACTATAACACAGATAAAATGATAAATGGTGCTTTTGGTTAACGATATAAAAAGAAAGGGGAATAAGATATGAGCAGGAGCATAAAGAAATGTTTTGCAGTTATGCTAGCACTCGTTGTTTTCGTGTCGGGGATGAGCAATATGTCATTATCTACATTGGCAGATGATACAATTCAAGAAACAACTGCGATTTCTGAAGAGACAACTGATACAAAAGAAAACAAGACGCCTGCAAAAGAAGATGCAACGCCTGCAAAAGAAGATGCAACGCCTGCAAAAGAAGATGCAACCCTTGCAGAGGAAGATGCAACAGTGTGGGAAGAAAGCACCAAAGATGTAACAGCAGAATTGGGACGTGCTGAAAATCCTGTGAAAAAAATTGTGGATACGCCTTTGAAAAAAGCTGTTAGAGCAGTTCTTCCGGAACCAAGCGGTCTGGGAAGATTTGAGGCAGAAAATTGCGATACTGTGCACGGCTCAGGAAGTGAACCAAAGAAAAACAGTGGCAATGAAAATTTTTCGAATAGTGGTTGGGTTTCCGACATGAATACATGGCCGAATGATGAACCTTCCTACATTACGACAAATGTAAATTGTCCGTCTGCTGGAAGATATGAAATCAAAATCGGATATACTGCTGGGATTAATGGTATGGGCGATGATAAAAGTAAGCCGACAGAAATTGACGTCAGAGTTAACGATGGAGAGTGGATTCATATAGATGGTGTTCCTTTAACAGATTCTTGGAATACTGTTAGTGTCGTTAGTAAAGAAATTAATTTAAAGAAGGGTAATAATAAGATTGATGTTACAGGTGCGCGCAATGTGTGGTATGGTGATACCAATAATTGGCAGTGGGTCAATCTGGATTATTTTGACCTTGTGGCAATAGAAGTGCCGGCAGAAGGCAGACATGAAGCAGAACATTCTGATTCATATACACAAGGCGGTGCAAAGAATCCGCCTAATGTTGTTATCAATGAAGATGGTGATTGGAATAAAAAGTTTTCGGGAAGTGGATATGTTGGCAACTTAAATTCCTATCCTCTGGATGATGAAGGAAAGGATATTCGTTCCTATCTGACACAGAAATTATACGCTGAAAGACCGGGAAAATATTTGTTGACCATAGGATATGCGTATAGAAATAATGCAGGTGATGGCAGCAAACCTACGAATATTGATGTCAGATTGAATGGAGGATCATGGAAATCTGTTACAGCAAACCAAACGGCAGATTGGAATGATGTAAGAGAGGTTAGCACTGTTATTGAATTAAAACGTGGAGAAAATACCATAGATATAACAGGTGCAAGTAATATATGGTATGCAGGAGAAGGAGATTACTGGCAGCAGATTAATTTAGACTATTTTGATATTTCTTCTCCTTTAGCAGAAGGAAAACATGAAGCAGAAGAGTATCATATATCCGGAAATAAAAGTGAAGATAAGCAGTATGAAATAAAAGATAATGGTGGTGGCATTTATTCTGAAAATAAATATGCAACTATTTGGAATACTCTGACAGGTGAGGAACATGAGTACCTGGGGTACAATGTTTATGCACAGCATGCAGGTAAATATAAGCTTGCTGTTAAATATGGAACCAAATATGATGGAGATATATTTGTAAAGATAGGAAAGGGAGAATGGAAACAACTTTCCGCTCCGTCTACAGGAGGATGGGATAAAGTAAATAACGTAGAGATGGACATTACATTGCCAAAAGGTGAGAATACAATATATATTGCCGGACGCCAAACAACGGGCAATAAATATAACGAGTATATCAATATTGATTGTTTCGAATTAACACGACAGGTAGATACGTCCAATATCGCATTGGATAAGCCGGTCAGAACCAGTGGTAACCGTAGTGATCGCAAGGATGATCATTATAAAGAGAACCCTCCGGAAGAAGCTGTAGATGGTTATGATGATTCCAGATGGGGAGGTCTTGAAAATCAGAATGACAACTGGTTTGAGATAGATCTTGAGGGGATTTATGAAATCAATCATGTTATGTTGAAGTTTGAACGTGCCTATCCAAAGGATTTTGAAATTCAGGTTTCCAGAGACAGAAAATCATGGACGACTACAGAAACTGTAAAGGACTGGACACCTTCCGGGAATGATAATAAAGCGAATGCAAAATACCAATGGAATTCTAATATTTCTTATCATGGAAAGGCAAGATATATCAGAATTAATGCGACAAGACTTAAAAATAAAGATTGGGGATTGTCTATTTGGGAGTTTGTTGTAAAAGGCGATAAACTGTCAGCAGATGTGAAAGATGTGGCAGTAAATAAAACAGCAACAGCAAGTTCAAGTAACGAGAATGAAGTTGCATGGGCGATTGACGGAAAAGATGACTCCAGATGGGGATCTATCAGTGGAGATGCGCAGTGGTATCAGATTAACCTTGGAAAAGAATATGCGTTACACAGTGTAGACTTAAAATTTGAACGTGCGTATCCGGAGGACTTTACAATTAAAACATCGAAGGATGGAAAGTCATGGGAGACAATAAAGACTGTAACCGGATGGAAAAATCCAGGGTCAGCAGGCAATCTTAGTTCCAGTGCCAGAGTTGGATATAGCTTTAAACTGGACAGTGAAAAAAATGCATCTTACATTCGGATAGAGTCATCGAAAGCTGCTAATAGCTCATGGGGACTATCTATCTGGGAGTTTGAAGCATGGGGTAAGGAAACGAATTTACCGAAATATTGGAATGATGTTCAAGGGAAAAAGTACGGAATTTATCCGGTCGATAAACTATATGATAAAAACGAGACGGAAAAAGCGGCTAATATGAAATATGCGGATGGAACGGAACAAAAATATACAATATTAAATGCAGATTTGGTGCAGGGAGATGTATTAGCCACAAATGACACTTATGAAGTCGTTTATGAACCAGGCAAAGATAATTACATCTATTTCTACGTTAATCCAAGAGATATACATATTGATTTTGGAGAAGATGAAAATAACGAGATTGATAAAGTACGTTGGTCTGGAAATCCGAAAGATGCAAACCTTGTTACAAATAACAAGTGGGGGGCAAATGGTTATAATAGTGATGTTTTAGAATTCTGTGGGCAGAAAGCAGCCACTGTTAAGTATAAAATTAAGGATTTGGGAAATAAAGATTCTGATAGCACATGGATTGGATGTCAGATTTATGGTACAACAAACACAGGTGATGAAAGAGAAAGTGATCTTGGTAAGAAAGCTCCTAAATTTGAAATTAAAATTAAAATTAACATTACAAAAGCACATAGCCTTTCCATTGAAGACACTATTGAAGATGATGGTTGTCTGGGTGTGAAGGATGCCCGAAATATTAAATATAAATGGCAGAGAAGCAGTGATGGCGTAAACGACTGGCAGGATATACCAGAGTCCAGAGATGACATGCCGGTATTGTATGATCATGGAAAGAAACTTGATGTTTCTCGTGATGTAGGTGGTGGTATGTATTACCGTGTCAGTGAAGAGGGAAAAGATGATTGGTCATTGGTATATAGAGTAAACTACTATAATAATGTACAGAATGGTGACTTTGAAAATCCGATTATGTGTACACCGGGAGAATCAGGAGCGTTGTTCCCATTTAACGCGAATGGGGATGAACAGCAATATCCGAATGGATATCCGGGGCTGTATTGGAAAACAACAGGACCAGGCTGGCATACCAACATCAACCCTTATAAGGTTGGTCATGATATTGAAATTGTTAATGGTAGAAATCTGAAAGTAAATAAAGGGTACCAGGAAGCTCAGTTTTCCGTAACTTATGAGGAAATGTATAAAGATGGGACCCATGGTGATCAGTTTGCTGAATTGAATTGTGAGAATATCGGGGCGTTGTATCAAGATATTCTGACAACACCTTCATCAGAGTGTTATTGGGATTTGGATCATGCAGGACGTTGGAATCAAAATACGATGTATGTCGTGGCAATGGCGGCAAAAGATGCAAGGCAATATATGACTTCAGAGCAGTTGAATCCAAACAATGGTATATCAGATACCTTTATCAAAAAACTGAAAACAATGGATAATGATAATCAGTTGAAGAATTCCAAATCAGAATATGATGAGGGAACAGAAATCAATCTCGGGAGTGGAATTGTGGCAAGAGTATGGAAAGTTCGTAGTGAGTCTGTTGCAACAGGGCATTGGGAACGCCATAGAGGACAGTATAAAGTACCGAATACAGATAAGGATCATTTAACACGTTTCTTCTTTGTTTCTGCAGAGGGTGGCGGAAAAACACATAGTGAAATCAACAATGGTGGAAACCTTACCGTAGGAAACCTTTTGGATAATGTTTCCTTTGAAATGAGGAAAAGTTATTCCATAACATATAAACTTCAGGAATATGGTGTAAATGGCAATCTAAACACAGTAACAGAGCATACAATAGAGGGGAAAACGGTTCCTGGTGGAAAGGTAGTTGTTCCTAGTAGTTTTGAGAAAGACGGTACAACTTACAATCTGTCCGACTATACTTTAACAAATGCAAAAATGAACGATAAGGACTTCTATTATAATAATAAAGGGCAGATGACTGTAGAATTTAATCATGATACATTAGTTCTTGTGTATGTAAAAAATATTATAACGGTCACAAAGATTGTGCAGGGTGTGGAAGCAAAAAATCTTCCGAAGGATTACAAGGTGACCGTTGAATTAGCGAAAGTAAATGGAAATCAGAAGAAATTAGTAACACTGAGTGATTTTAAAGAAATCGAAAAAGTGAATGCGAATGATGCCGGAGGGCTTTTCGCAAGTGGAACGATTCAAGCTTCAGAGTTAGGCTTACAGGATGGTGACCGATATACAGTTGTTGAAAAGGTTGACAGAACATTCAATGGTAAAGATAACAATAGATATGCATTGGTTCAGATTACTGACAGCATTAATGAAACAATTAATAATTTGCCAGTAAATGCAAAACAACAATTTGAGTATTCAATTGGTGCAAGCGGAATTAATTATAAAGGAAGTCAGTCAAATTCAGCGACAATCACCAATATTTATAAGCCGACACGTACGATTAAAGTTACAAAGAAAGTAGAAGGCAAATTTGGTGAACGGGATAAGTCATTTAAATTCACGTTGACATTGAGTGAAGCGGCGGTAAGTTATAATGATGACACCTTCCCGAATGATAGAAAGGTAACGTCAAATGGTTCTACATATAGTTTCAGTCTGAAACATAATGAAAGCATTGAATTTGTAGTACCGGATGGCTGTACTGCCAGCGTTTCGGAAGATGATTATTCATCAGAAGGATATGTTACAACGTGGAATTCAGAAATTAAGAATGTAGTAATTTCTGAGAACAAATCGACTACATGTACCAACTCACGTGACCTGACTCCTACCGGTTTGAACAATAGAGCAAAGCCATTTATCATTTTACTTGGTTGTGCATTATTGGCAGTAGCTTGTTTTGTGGCAGGAAAAAAAGGAAAATTTAGAAAGTTAGGCTGAAGAGAATAACTGTAAAAAATAATTTTCGGGAAGGGAATCTTATGGCATCAAAGAACATGAAGGATATTTCGAACTTGTTAAAAAATCTTAAGTTCCGAAAAAAAATGTTCGGGGGGATAGATGAAAAAGACGTTTGGCGAAAGCTGGATGAATTGCAGGAAGAATATCAGAATGTTTATGATGCCAAAGGAACCGCCAAAGAGGCAGAGGACATAGATGATCCTGGAGAGGTAATTAAAAACAAAAGAAAGAAACTGTTTCAAAAAGAAGAAATTATCATATTCTTTGAAAGACTGATTTTTCTGGCGGCATTGGTGTATATTATATTTGGTGTGATTTTTGGGATTACACCAATGAAAAATAAAGATATGTCACCGAAAATCAATGCAGGAGATTTGATGCTTTTCTATCGCTTGGAGAATAACTTTAGCATTAGAGATGTGGTGATTTTTGAAAAAGATGGTGTTTCGTATACTGGGAGAATCATTGCAAAAGATGGCGATACGGTAGAAATCACCAATGAAGCAGAAGTAAAAGTTAATGGTTCGTTGCTTGCAGAAAATGATATATATTATTCGACACCTATGTATGATAATAATGTATCATATCCGGTTACGCTCAGAGAAAATCAATATTTTATCTTGTGTGATTACCGTGAGGGAGCAAAGGACAGTCGATATTTCGGTGCAGTAGAAATGGAAGAGATTAAGGGAAAAGTGATTACAATTATAAGAAAAAATGAATTGTAATTGAAGCGCTGATTTGTAATTTATTGTGTATTACGGAGGGCAGATTGGAGAAACAATATCAATGAATCTGACAGAGAAATATAATCCATATGTATCTCTGTGATAAAGGTAGTATTTTGGTACTTCCTATAGAATATGTAAAAAAAATAATAAAAGAAAGGATGTTTATTATGAATTCGAAAAACAAAAAAATAATAAAAGAAAGGATGTTTACTATGAATTTGAAAAACAAAAAAATCTTTAGCCGCATAGCAGCAGGTGTTATGACGGTGGCAATGGCAATTACATTATTGCCGGGAACTATGAAAACAGTGAATGCAGCAGAACCTGTAACAAGCGCTTCACTTGATGTAAATTTGTATAAGAGAGCAGATGTATATGCTCCAAATACAACATTTGAATTTGAGGTTACTAATTTAACAGCAGAACAGGCAAAAGCAACAAATGGTGGTAAGGATTTAAAGCCACCGTTTAAAAATGCGCCAGCAGGTGCTGTAAAACCAGGAACAATTGAATTAGCACCGGCAGCAGAAGATTTAACTGAGACATCTATTAGTAAAAAACTTACATTTACCTTAGTTGCAGATAAATTTACAACGGAAGGTATCGGAACTTACCGTTATAAAGTAAAGCAGAAAGAGGGGACCTATGAAGGCATTAAATATGATGTCGGAGAGAGATATTTAGATGTTACTGTTGCTACAGATGGAACCAATTTTTATATTGCAAGTGCATCTTTAGTCTTGTACCAAGAAGATGGGCAACTTGTAAAGAGTGGAGCTTTTGTAAATACATATGGTGTTAATAAGCCGGATACAGAGAACCCAGTTCCAAAGCCAGACGGAACAGTAAACGATTTAGTTATTAGTAAGACAGTAACTGGTAACTATGGTGAAAGAGATAAAAAGTTTATCTTTGAAATTACAATTAACGGTGCAGAAGGCGAATGGTATAATTTAGAAGGACAACCGGCAATTAAAAAAGGTACCGCTGCAAGAATTGAACTGAAACATGGAGATACAGTGAAAATTTATGGTTTAACTGAAAATGATACCTATACAATTAAAGAGCTAGAAGCAGACGACTATAAAACAACATTTGAGACAAAATTGAATGGTACTAATAAGGCCGGTGGAAGTGGAAATATTAAAACAGCAACAGGTACCATTGATGCTGGAACTTCATTACAGACACAGGAAGTTGCATTTACCAATGACAGGACCGGTTCCGCAACAGGTTTTGCTTCAAGTTACGGACCATATGCACTTATGGTTGTTTTAGCAGGTGCTGTAGCATTTGTATTATTCCGTAAGAAAAGAGCAGAATACTAAAAATTAGAATAAGTTTGTGAGAGTTTTACACGTGAAACAAGTAATTGCGTGATATGGAAAGGATATCAAGGTGGGGATAGCAGTAAAATGTGCAAGGGTTGGAAATAAAATACTTAGTTTTATAGCCATGGTGTTGGTTCTGATTATGCTGTTATATGGTGGTTATTCGTTATGGAATACCATAATGATATATCGTGGGGCATTTTCATCCAATGATTTGCTCAAATACCAGCCTACTGGGGATGGGCCGAATAGCATTACGCTAGGAGAACTTATGAAGTTGAACAAGGATGTGGTTGGGTGGATTACAATTTTTGATACCCATATTAGTTATCCTGTTGTTCAGGGAAAAGATAATCAGGAATATTTGAACAAAGATGTATTTGGTAAATTTTCCTTTTCAGGTTCTATCTTTTTAGATTATCGAAATGCTTGTGATTTTACTGACAGTTATTCAATTATTTATGGTCATCATATGGAATATGGTGCTATGTTTGGAGATGTTGTTGAATTTAAAAATGATGATTATTTTCAGGAGCACAAGACAGGAGCATTGTTTTTGTTAGATGATACATATAAGATTACATTGTTTGCGTGTGTAGAGACTCAGGAATTTAATAACAAAATTTATAATCCGACCGTACAAGGTAAAGACAATTTAGATACCCTTTTGAAATATATTAAGGACGAAGCAGTTCAGTATCGTGATATTCCTCTGAATCATGATGATAAGATTATCGGAATATCAACCTGCGCTGAAGCAGGAACGAATGAACGAGTTGTCTTGTTTGGACGGTTGGATAAATAAAAAAACAAGTAAAGATGGAGGTACTATAATATGAAAAACAAGATGAAGCAGTTTGTTATATTGCGGCTACTTCCATATTTCGTTGCACTTCTGCTGTTCCAGACACAGGCATATGCAGAAGAAAAGGTATATTGTACCGCTTCTATTCCGGTAGAGATTAAGACACTAGGGGATTCGGTACCTTCAGGTATTGAGTATAAAGTGGTAATTAAATCTGAAAATGAAACAAACCCTATGCCAGATGTAAAAGAGGTTACGATTAAGGATAATGGCAAAGTAGAAATTGGTCCCATGACTTATACAAAACCGGGAAGATATAATTATTTCATTTCTCAGGAAGCGGGTAATGCAGAACATTTTACTTATGATAGTGCTGTTTACACGGTAACAGTCTCCATTGAAAATGATGGAAATGGTGGTTTGAAGTCTGTAATATATGCAGTGGAAAATGGAGCTACGGAAAAAACAGATGACGTAGTCTTTTCGAATACATACGAAGCGGTAACAACATCAGCAGTGACGACGACAGCAGCACCGACAGTAATTTTAGAGAAACCAACAACTCCAAAAGAAACAGTAACAGTGATTACAAACCCACCGGAAAATGCACCTAAAACAGGTGAGAGAATTATTTCTGCAATTGTTGTTGGCATATTAGGTATTTCAATGTTGGTATTGAGTATTGTTATGAACAAAAAAAGAAAAGCAGAAAAATAATAAAAAATATGGAAGAAAGGATGGCATTGATATGTATCCTTTCTTTTTTTGACCGACAAGGAATAAAATTTAAGTGAAAAAACGTTACAAACTCGGTCAAAATGCACTAAAAAAATGTTAAAACTTTAAGGTAAAAAGAGTTCGCAAGCGAACTCTTTTTTAATGCTTCCGTTTTCCATCATACCAATCAAGAGTGTGTTCAGATATGTCTTCTGTGAAGGAGTTAGCGACAGGCATTTTTCCACCATATTTAGAATACCAATCATCAGGATATAACACATCATTTTTCAGATAAGCTTTTGAGGTGTTCACATCTTCTGATTCCCCTTTTCGAAGTTTTCTGGCAACAACAACAGAACGGCAGTTGTCAATTTCATAGGTACAGGTTGAGAGCATAAGTAATGAGTCTTTTTCATTTACGGTCACAGGACACTGATAGAGAGAACGCATTTCTACTTGATGAAGAAAGTCTAGAAATTCCTCATTATCATTAAATTCACCTTGCATATAATCAAAACCGTCGTTATGGGAATAAGTTCCTGAGACTCTCATAAACGAAATGATTTTCCATTTGGATTCATCATAGATGGAGTCAAATATGAGGATAGGATGCTTTTTGTAAAATTCTATATCTTTATATTTTGGAAGTTGAAAAAACATCATTCGAGTAGATTCCATATTGTGGCCATGGATTACAATGTTTTTTGTAGGAGTCTCTACATTACAATTGGCATCAATATATAGGCATCCATTTTTATCCGTGTCTCCTTTTAAATTATGGTGCAGATAAAAATCGGAGTTTTTTTCTCCCTGAACGACAGGATAATCAATATTTAAACTCTATATCAAGCGGATATATTCGTGCGTATATTCTGCCAAGAATATAGTGGAGCTTACTTCCTCTTG
>ENA-USUG01001445-USUG01001445.1-human-gut-metagenome-genome-assembly--contig:-NODE-1445-length-39964-cov-8.724447_pt1 | contig 39964 bp, 36 predicted proteins | sample MGYA00250059_ERZ773394 | MGnify/ENA primary metagenome ERZ773394 (study PRJEB29103, sample SAMN06111957) | human gut metagenome | biome: human gut; feature: ankylosing spondylitis patient; material... | reverse complement strand
CATCACCGACCCTGCCGCCTTCCGGAAGCACTTTGCCGCTCACACGGCGGATGGCCGGGAGGCGGACGATCAGGTCACACCGCAGCTGCGTGACCTGGTACAGAAGCTGGAGGCATCTTCCAGAACTTCCAAGCTGTGCGGTCTTATCCTCCGTGACGGCGATCTGACGCTGGCTCTGAACACCCGGTATGTGTTTGCGGGCGTTCCGGAGGAGCTGGATCTGCGGGACATCGACGGTATCCGCAAGTGGTTTACTGCCTCGCTGACCGGTATGGGCAATCTGCTGGATCTGATAACGGAAAGCCCCGCCTTGACCGGCGGGACGGAATAAGGGGAAGAATATGGCAGAACAGAAAACGAACATGACAGATGAACAGTTGGCGCAGGAGCTGCGCAAAAGCAAGGGCGGCAAGCTGGGCGGCAAGATTCTCTCGTTGCTGGGCGGGGTGATCGCTGTGGCGGGTATGATCCTGGGCGGCAACCTTGTGCTGGTTGTCATCGGCGGCGTGGTTCTCGGCCTGGGGCAAATGGTGCAGGGCAAGTCCAAGGAGCAGGCAGGCCGGCAGACCTTCGACTCCATTGCTCCGGACATCGTGGGCACCACCTTTGAAAACGTACAGATGAACCCTGCTCCTCCCCTTTTGGACGCAAACGACACCAATATTCCACTGCCCAGCCACACTCATTGCAGCGGCAGCGGGTATATCCGCGGAACATATCGCGGCCTAACCACGGAGCTGTGTACCGTCCGGCTGACGGAAGTCAGCGAGTTTCAGCGGGAGGAGACCGGCCTGTGGGAAAAGAACGAGCAGGAGGTCTACACCGGCCAGTGGATGCTGTGCCAGCTGAACCGGGAATTTCCCACATGGCTGACCATCTGGCCGCGGGACAGACTGGATAAGCTGTTCAGCTCCAAAACCATCCAAACAGGGAATGAGGGCTTCGACAAGCGCTTCAATCTGAGCAGCGACGATGAAGCGGCGGCTCTGCGCATCCTGTCCCCCAGCCGGATGGAGCGGATTCTGGCGCTGGCGGATTCCTCCATCGGAAAATTCGCCGTGAATCTTAACTCGGACGGCAGGCTGTATATCGCGGTTCACAGCGGACGCGGCTTTTTTGATCTCGACAAGGGCCGTGAAAATCCGGCGCAGCTGCGGGAGCGCTTTGCCCGTGAACTGCGGTGGTTTACGGATATGATCGAAGCATTCCGCGGCGCATAAAGGAGGTGGACAGTATGCCTCTTTGGCTCGCTGCGGCGCTGCTGGTACTGTCGCTGTCGGGGATTTTTCTCTCCCGCCGCTACTTGCGGAAACCGCTTCAATCAGTCTGTGTCATCCTCTGCGTCCTACTGGTAGCAGCCTGCGCCGCTTACATCGGATTGACCCTTCTGTTTGTGGATGCGGTACAGAACCAGCCGCCGGCATCGTAAAAAGAGATCCCCGCCCATAGCGGTAGGAAGGAGGACGTATGAAGAGTATTAAAGTTATCGTGATCGGTTTCATTCTTGCGATAGCGCTTGTGGCATGGCCCGTAGAATATACGCGGAATATCACAGCAGGAACCGGCTTTCTTCTCGGGGGTGTGCTGGCGGCCTGGCTCGGGATTCGCCGCCGGAAAGGCGCACGGAAGGAATACGAGGATGATGTGCGGCGGTACACAGGCACCACGATGATGAAGGTGGTATGGATTGAGGAATCGGTCGTTGAAAGGTGGGAGCACCAGGAGGACGGCAGTGATCGGCCGCGCCGGGAGACGTACTATCTGCCGACCTATGAGTACACAGTGAATGGCACGACCTATCGGTACTCGAGCCGTCAATCGCTGTCCGGCAAGCGAGATCTGGGGCGGCAGGTGGTCGGATACTATGACCCGGCTAAGCCTGAATGCATTACTGAAAACAGACCCCGAAAGCCTGCTTTCGGCGGAGCTTACTGCTTTTTGTGGGCTGCGTTTCTGCTGTTTTTCGGGATCATGACATTTACCGGTCAAGTCTCCTTTTCCTGATGCCAGGCATGTATAACCACTGCGATCAGGGATACAGTTCCGGAACAACCGTCTGCGCGGTAGAGCGGAATAACAAAAAAATTGAAGTAAAAAGCGAAGGCATTCTTGATATGTACCCAGAATTCTGGACACATGAAAAATTGAATTAGGTGCACATGGATGCCTCTCTGAATTTTGTAGGAGGCATCCATTTTGTTTTCTCTTGGATTCTTTCGTTGTTGTAGTAATTTATGTAGAATAAAAGGAAGTCATAAAAGATGACGGTAAGGAGTATTACTCTCTTACCGCCATTTTTTTGTTTCTATTTCGGACAGATCCTCGGCAGCACCCCCAGGAAATGTCGGCCAATCTTCTCAGGGTCCATATCAAGCACCTGAGACGGATTGGTGTCCTTTTCTGTCCAGCGCACAAAGCGCTCTTTGCAAAGCATAAAGTTATGGTAGATATGAGTATCCTCATCCATTTCATCAATCTTATCTTCCTACAGGAGAAGAAATTGGTTGTTGTCTGATTTGATGGGCTTCAGCTTAACCTTGAATTCCTCGTCGCAGTATTTGTTGTGTAGATACTGTTCTTCGATTTCGTGGTAGCAATCATCATTTTTGCCCTCACTTCAATCGATATCTTTTTCCCGCGCCCCGGCCGATGATGTCAATCAACCCATTTTCATTCATCTGGCGGGAAAGCAGGTAGGCTCTTGTCTTTTTGATATTCAGCAGCTCCTGCAGATCTTCGTCGGTCATTTCGCCATACTCCGCCAGATAATCCATCACCGTTTTCATCTGGGGAGTGATGGCAGCAGTAGACTTGCCGGTTGTTGCCGGTGTATCCTCGTTTGCAGCATCGGTAGCATTCATGTTGGGCAACACGATTCTGAACGCATTGGTCGTTGTCTCAATGCTGGGCTGTACAGGGCAGTTTTCGTACAGCTTGAAAATGCGGCGAATACCGGTGCCATAGCTTTCAATCAGGCGCAGGCGATGGAACACCTCTGCCAGCTTTTTGTTCCTCGGCTGAGAAACACCGATGCGAATATCCTCGGTAGAAAGGCCGGGGAGTAGACCGCCAAGAGAGATAAACTCCATTTTGCTGTCGTTTACATTGATGATAATACTGCCGCTGAAGCTGTAATCCCGATGCACAAGCGCATTGAGCAGGGCTTCACGAATGGCTTCCTCGGGGTAGTCCTGCTTATCCGTGCGAACAAGTCCTTTGATCGTGGAAACAGTCTTGTTGCACAGAGCGAGATAGTTTACCACATCCTCAAACTGCTTGAACACAGACCCGCCGAACTCCTTGCTGTCACGGAACTCTGTGCAGAATTCATCCTTGAACACGGCAACTTTGATCGTGTGATGGCACTGGTCGGAAAGCAGCAGCGCAAGGTTGGTGTAAATATCATTCTGTGTAATACCCAACGCACGATACTTCTCAACGGAAAACTCTACGCCGTACCGTTCAAATGCGGTTTCTGCGGCATGGAATGTTAAATCTTGTTCCAAACTGCGGGAGTCCTCATAACTGTCTCCGTCCGACTCCTTGATCATCTGACGAATCTGCTCGGGAGATGCCTGAACACTGGATGTCCCCTGACGGACATAAACACCGGCAGGCTTCATACCTTTGGATTTCAGATAGTAAGGCTTATAGCTGCCTTCGGCAACCTCGATCTGAATTACCTTATTATCCTGGAGGACATACCGCACGAACATGGTCACATCCGGTGCGATTGCATCGCGGATGCCGTTGGTCAGGCGCGTGTAGGTTTCATCCACATTATCAATGCCAATCAGGTTGCCTTTGTCGTCAATACCGAGATAGATCACGCCACCGTCCGTATTTGCAAATGCGATGACCTCCTTATAGATGTCATCGATCATTTGGGATTTGTATTCAATGCGCTCGCTTTCGTATTGCATACGCAGTACCTCCATTGTTGCTTACTTATATTATACTCATATTTTCACAATCTTCAACACCATAAGGTGAAAATTCACTTTTCGTTCACTTTGCGGTGTGAAGAATGATCTATCTCTCATTCAAGGCCTGCCTGCGATTCTTACAAAAATGCAAGAATCGCAGAAGGGCTCATTTGAAAATATCAGAAAACTGCGCAGACCCGATTAAACCACTACGCCAAAAGGCGACAGACATCATTCGGAAATTGCCGTACCTACAGAGAAGCACAGTTACGATGATGTGCCTCGCCCATGGTTCCCACGACATACAAAAAGGGCTCCCTTGACCGCAAAATCGGTCAAGGGAGTCCTTTTTACATAGATAGCAGTTGCTTTCCTGCGTACAGTTTCCACAGGAACATCACGATTTGCGCTCTTGTACATTTATTGCCGACGCCGAACAGGTCGTTGCCGATCCCGTCGGCGATGCTGTCGTGTGCGGCCCCATGTCACAGTGGCTGCGTAGTAGGCATCCGCTGTGACATCACTGAACCCGGTACAGCCACTTGCAGCGGGGCTGCCCACCGCAAGGTAAAGTCTCTCTCGACACCACTGCATCCGTGGCTTAGACCCTCGCAACACAAAAGAATCCTGCTGAGAAATTCTCGTTAGGATCCTTTATATTTTGCACAGAGGGCACAACCATCAAGGCTGACGGCCTATCTGTATTATCTGGACGCCATCCGCGCCACGGTGTTTCGAGAGCAACTGATCGAATAATTGAGGCCGGGATAATTGATACTGGTCAACTTCCGGCCATAAACCTTTCCGCTCTGATCATTCTTCTCTATCAGCTTTCTCGTCCCGCTCGATAGCCTCGTTCACCGCACGATAGATAAAGGCGTTGGTCGATTCCCCCTGAGATTTGGCGTGCTCCTGAATGCGGGATTTTTGTCCAATGGGCACGCGGAAGGTGATCCCCTCCAGTTTTTCTGCAATGAATTTTTTCTTTGCTCTGCGCTTGGCTTCCTCAGTAGACATTGCGCACCTCCGCCTTTTATTGATAGTGTCAGTATAAGGTATTTTGCTTTCCTTGTCTATATTGTCAACTCCGACATATCTGCACTCAGGTATTTGTGAAAACTGTGCATTGATATCTGAGTTCAGACACCGTATAATACGATCAGAAAGTAAAAACACGGCAGTACAAAGGAGTTGCCGCTCCTTTGCACCTGCGCAGGTGAAAGCACCACCTACACAACGGGATTCCCCGCACCGATAGGGACAGTATACCCTTTTTTGGCGGGCGGGGCAAGAGGAATGTTGTAAGATCCTCCCGCACGATGTAGGGCAATGACCTGCACCGTGCGTTTTGTTTTCGGAAAAACATTTTTTGGAGGAACAAATTATGCGCGAAATCATCATTCGAAACATCGACAACGCCCCCAACGGCAAGGAGTTTTTCGCCGGCATTTCCGGCAACTTCAAGGACTTCGGCCAGACCCTCTGCGAACTGATCGACAACCCTATTTCCAATTTCCGCGCCCACGGGATCCACGGCCGGGTGGAGATCGTTCTGGAGGAGCAGGGGGATTATGTGGATGTCTCGGTCCGGGACAACGGCACCGGCATCGAGAACATGGACGCCGCCCTCACCATTGCCGCCCGCTCCTGCGCCGAATCCACTCTGAACGAGCACGGCATGGGCCTCAAGCACGCCCTGGCGTCCATCAACGCCGGGGAGGATCAGCATTGGAGCATCCAGACCCGGACGGCAGAGGACGTGGCCAAGGATCGCTACCAGCGGGCAGAAGGCCCCTACGACATCCATATGCCCGTGTCGATGATCCCCGGCAGCGGGGAGGTGGCAGGCGGGACCGGAACGGTGGTGCGGGTGCGCTGCCCCATGCACAAGTTCCTGACCCTCAAGCCCGCCTCCAAAAAGGAGGAACCCACCTTTGGGCAGATGGCGGCCTACCTGCGGGAGACCCTGCGCTACACCTACGCCAACCTGCTGCGGGACAAGGCGTTCACCATCTGCTTCACCGCCGTTGACAAGAGCGGCGCTTCCGACAGCGGGGAGATCACCGGGGCGTTGGAGCCCAACTGGCGGGACGGCCAGATGACGGAGCTGCCCCCGGTGGAGACCGATCTGGGCGGCGGGCCGGTGACCATCCGCTGCCGCTACGGCAGCATCCGCCGCAGCAAGGAAAACGCCTTCTATTACCGGGCCAACATGGCGTCCAGCGGTGCGGAGATCCGGATCAATGGCCGTGCCATCCAGCACGGACTGTACAACGAGATCTGGGGGAAGGCCCTGCACCCCAGCCAGAACCGCTTCCTCGCCCAGATCGACATTCTCAGCGATCAGGCGGAAGCCCTGCCGGATACCAAGGCGGCGAAAAACGGTCTGCGTGAGGATGACGAAAAGGTGGCGGCGCTGTTCAGCTGGATCCGCGCCAACATCCCCGAACCCTTCAAGGAGGAGGGTCGGGAGCAGATGCTGGTGCGTCTGCTGGCGGAGAAAAAGTCGGCGGAACCGGGCGTCCTGCGGGTCTCTACAGAGAAGAACCTGTATCAGTGCCTGAACCTGCAGATCAAGTCGGATCTGTTCGTTAGCACCACGGAGGGCGTCACGCTCTTTGAGGCGAAGGCCGGCGGCAGCAAGGCGGAGGATCTGTATCAGCTGCGGATGTATCACGACGGCTGCGTCGCGGATGACATGGAGGTGCGGGAGGCCGCGCTCATCGCCCAACGCCACCCCGACACGGTGAAGGCGCTGCTGACGGAGCTGAACCGCCAGAAGGACAAGAAGGGCCGCCCCTACCACTTCGCGCTGACCACCTGGGACGAGGAGGGCATCGCCCTCCCGCCCGACGCAGCGTAAGCCCCAAAGCCCAAACTCCATAGAACCCAGCCCCGGCCGGAAGATTCCGGCCGCAGAGAGGAGCAAAGACCCCCGGTTCATGCGAACCGGGGGTTTTCCTGTGTTCAGTGCAAGAGCGCACCGCGAACAGGGAAGGGGGCTTTTGTTCGATTCAATTTGACACCGGCTTTGGAGCGTTTAGCTGTCGGTATCCTGCACACATCCGGCCTGTGGGCGGGAGATTGTCTGTAACAGTAATTCTGCGATCATAGAGATAATGGAAAAGCTGCCTGAGATGGTTGGCACTGTTATGGCGCATCGCAAGCTCATAATTCATTGATTTGAAAAAAGCCTCGATGCAATCGACAGACAGGTCATTAAAGGACAAATCAAATCGTTGCAAGTAGAGATTAAATGCGCACAGATATATTTCGCGGAATTCGATTGTTTTTTCAGAACGACCAATAGCACTCATGCTGTATAAACTGAGTGATCAAATTTCCCGTTTCGCCGGAAAAGATTCTTTCCACCCGAGGAGATTGAAATTCGAAATCACCATTCTTCTGATATGAGATCAGCATTCGACATGCTCTCAGCCGAAGTTTTTGCCTGGGAGTCATGCCTTCCTCTAGCCTGGGCTTGTGCAAGTAATGAATACGGAGGAATAGAAAATGACAGTCGGCGATTTGATCACTATGCTGCGCGCTTACCCAAATGATGATGAAATTGAAATTCAAGTTTTTGAGACGAACTCAGGTGAGTTGATTGATTCTACATCCGCCATTGGAATTGTAGAGGAAGATATTTTTGGCCCCACTTTTTCCATTGATATTGAGGCGGAGAAATTTAGAAACTACATCAAATAAGTCCAAAAAAATGTCCACACCCCCGCAGTGGTTTTCCTGGCGAACGTTAACACTGTTTGGGTGTAAAGCATTTTAAGAACCTCTTGTAGTAAAAAGTCCGTTTTCTTGCCGTGCAGGCAAGATAGCCCAATGGTATATTTAAATTCTCTAAAGGAAGTTTCAATTCCCCAACGGAGACGGTAAAGTTCTTTGATTGTTCCAATGAGAAAAGTCTCTGAATCAAGATTCGTATAAAGTGGTATTGCTGGTTCCGCCAACAACCTTATTGGAAACCGCCCATGCAAAGCCGTTGACCGCATACGCGGCAACCTGATTTTTGTCATTGAACGTAGAAAGGGCAGAGGTGTCTGCTTCGGGATGCCCCGCCACATTGTAAAGAATTGCAAATAAAAGACAAATCCGAACCCATCCCCGATTAGGAACAAGTTCGGATTTTGTCGTTTTGGCAGAGACTGCTGGACTCGAATCAGGCACTGCCTTTTATCATGGCAAAAAAGTTATTGGCTAACCAGCAAAATCAGTGTGTACTTTTGTGTGTACCTCAATCATTGATTTTCGGGCTTTTCGGATGCCAGGTATACGTCCGTCACATCTGCGCGGCCGTGGCCCAGCAGCTTGGACACCTCCAACTTTGCCCGGTACTCTGTAGCCCCGCCATCCAACGCTTCCCGATACTGCCGGGCTGCATAGCTGTGCCGCATCCCGTGGTGTGTCAGCGGCCGGGGATTTGTCCCCTGGTCCGGACGGTGCGCCCGGAGGAACGCCTGAAAATCGTAGATATAGGCGTCGGTCGCCACATCGTCCGGCACAAACAGCTTATGCCCCCGCCGGACGGCGGCTTTTCGCTCCCGCAGCGCCTGCTTTGCCGCTGCCGCCGTCACAGGGACGCTTCGGACACGTCCGCCCTTGCCCTTGACCGTCAGCAGTCCAGACCGCTCCCACGCCTCTACGGCAGCCGTATCGAGACGGCAGGCCTCATGGATACGTAGGCCGACGTAAAAGGTGAGCGTGGCAATGGCGGCATAATCCTCCCGGCCTTCTTCCCGGCAGGCCGATGTAAAGGCGGTAAACTGCTCCGGCGTCCAGTGCCGGTCAATCCCCTGAAGCTTTCGGCGCTCCAACGGCGCCTGATCGGCTAGATCCGCGTTGGAGGGCAACTTATGTTTAGTATTGGAAATTTGGTCATGCCAGAACCGAATCGCCGCCAGCTCCGTCTTGATGGTGCTGGCCGCCTTACCGTTCTCCTGCAGGTGGCGAACGTAGGCAACCAGATGCTTGCCGGAGATGTTGGTTAACTTCTGTAGGCGGTATTCCTCCGCCAAGAAGCGGCAGAAGCGCTGCATGGCCTCGTAATAACGCTGCCGGGTCTTGTAGCTCTCCTGCCGGTTGTGCCGGGCCAGCTTGTCCAGCTGGGCGATGAGGGCACGGTAAATGCCCTCGTTCTGAGTGTGGATCATACGCAATATCCTTTCTGGGTATAGTACCCCCAATAGTCCGCGGTCCCTGTTTCCGCCTCGTTTCCGGAAGACGGATGCGTCAAAGCCTTGCCGCGTAAGGCTTCGTGGGTGACGCTTGCCCACTGTCTCTAGTTGGGGTTGGTGAGTAAGACGCCGCATGGGACGCACAAACGTCCTGCTGTAGCCAGTGGCCACAGCGGCGGCAGGCACTACCGTACAGACGGATGCGGCCAGCGGCCGCGCGTGCCATGTGCTGCCGGCAGACAGCAATGCTTGGGGCAATCTCCCGCCCTGCCGGGTGCGGAAGGCGATCATGATGATCTGCATATTCTCCACCTCCTTTCGCACAAAACAAAAAGAGCTAAAACAACCTAAGGGATTTCCCTAAGGTTTGTCTTAGCTCTTTGTTTTATAAAAATACTCTCTTTGTTGAAATGAACTCTCTTGTTTGGTTATTACTTCATAATCTACGGTAAGGATACCGCAAACCGTGAAGAACGTCAAATTAAGAAACGACCGCCACTAAGGGCGGAGAAGAGACGAGCCCTGACGGGCGATGAGAGACATTTACAATATAATTATACGGTGCGCACTTCCAGAAGTCAAGAAAAAATTTCGCCCACGGCCGCAGGGCGGTTCTCGTTTTGGTTTTAAGCCGGGTCCGGGTAGCCGGGCTGGGGGCAAAAACCTTTATACAGGGTCACGAGCGTCGCACAGCTGGCCGCTTTGCAGAGGCCGAAACCGGCCTCCCGGAACACCCACCAGACAAAGGCCATGGCCATTGGCGATGGCGGCGGTATCGGCCTTGGCCGCTGCGATCTCTTCGGCGGTCAGCTCATGCTTACCGGGCTCCAGGCGGATATTGGCATTCAGCTCTGCCGGGACGACGTGCTCCGCCAGACTGCTAGCTCCCCAATGACGTACCATACCGCCATCCAAATGAGGCAGCGGATGCGTGTTTCTTCTTCATTTTCTGAGCAAAAAAGATGTGGAGAACGCTCCGCTCATTCTTAATTTTCCTCCGATTTTCGTAACTGCGGAGCATCAAAACAGGGGAGAGCTCCGCAGTTGAATTGCATCAAACCCTGTCAGGAGTACTCAAAAAAAGAGACGGCAGAATGTGTTTTTTTGCTCACGCAGGACGCGCTTTGCGACTCGCGTGGAACACATTCCGCCGACTTTTTTCTTTCGTAAATGGGCCGATAAATAAACTTTTCCGATGAGAATTCAGACACTTTCAGTCATCTTTATAGCGTGCAAAGTAGCTAAATGCAAAGGCAAAAACGCTGATTGCGAGCGCAAAATTATCAGAAAAAAGCCGCCATCGTTGGCGCGCTTGAGCGGAAATTCCGCAGCATTTTTGCCAGCAAAACAGCTTGCATATCGCGCGTGCAAGCAGCCGCAGATGCGTCGCTCAGCGGTCGAACTGCGCAGATCGCACAGCTTCATTCCGCCGGAAGCAGCGTCAATTCCGGCGAAAAACCGGCTGGGTTCTATGAAGAACTTACTCAAAAAACAGAGCCGAAATTCGTAAAACGAGTTCAGTTTTCTTCGAAACCGACGATATTTTTCGCGCGTGTTTCGCTATAACTCATCTCTAAAAACAGAGGACTGCCGTGTCAGAACCGTCGAATAATTTGCGATTTCTCATCAAAAAAAGCGGCGAACACGCCGCCGGAAACGCTCGAAAAATTTGAAAACGCACATCTTATTTATATCAATTTTATCTGCCAGTGAGCTTTCAGAAGCACGAATTGCATTGCCGTTCTTTCAGCGAAATTGCCGCACGCAGCAGCGCCGCCGCTCGTTTGTGATCGCGTAATTTTTCTATCATTGCACAATCAAATTGACAAAGAGAACTATTTTTGTGTCTCCTTTTTTGACTGCCACACAGTACCTGCCGGCCGCCCGATTACGCAAAAAACAGGAATGTCCACCTCGGACATTCCTGCCTGTTCCACGCAAATAAAATTTTTTCCCGCCGCGCGCGATGGCCCGATGCGGGTTGCACGGCCTATCAACAAGTGGTATAATGACGATGAAAACAGAATAGCACGGCAGCGGCAGGGTGTTACCAGCACCCCACCGCCTGCAGCAGGCGACCGAACCGCCCGAAGCAGCAGAAACTCTGCACCGCAGGGATATTATACCCATTTCGCCCCCCCAAGGCAAGAGAATCTTCCGCACTGCACGGGACTACTATAGCCTGTGCAGTGCTTTTTTGTTTCCAAATATCTTTTATACGAGGAGACAAAAAACCATGAAAAAGCGCAAGCAGAACCTTCCCCGTCCCGCCGTGCACCGTATGGAGCTTTGGTGGGCAGCCCTGCCAACTGTACCAGGCCACGTCCAACGCGGCATCCGCCCGGTCGTCATCGTCAGCAATGATCTGGGCAACGCCTCCAGCCCTGTCGTGTCGGTAGTACCCTGTACCACTCAGCGCCACAAGCCCGCGCTGCCCACCCACGTATACCTCCGGGGTTACGGCCTTTCCAGCGGCAGTATCGCCATGTGCGAGCAGGTGATGCCGCTGGACAAGTCCTGTCTGCTCCGGCACATCGGCACAGTATATGGCTGGTATGACCGGCTGGCTATCGAGCACGCTCTGGCCACGCAGCTTGGCATCGACCTCTGTATCAATCTGGCAGCATAATAGAGGCGGCATCATGCGAAGCATCAGCATGGCCTATCCGACCATTGACCTTGCGGCTACCGGCGCGCACATCCGCCAACTGCGGCTGGAGCAAGGGTACTCCGTTCAAGACTTACAGACCTATTTAGGGCTCGAACATCCGCAGGCGATCTACCACTGGCAGCACGGGCGTAATCTGCCCAGCGTAGATAACCTGTATGCATTGAGCAAGCTCTGGGGCGTCCCCATGGACAAGATCATTGTGGAGCAGGCGGCATAGAGCATAATGAGGGCCGGGAACAGATCGTTCCCGACCTTCATTTTATACCATAGGTTTAATGTTTGCGCGCGTCCTCTGTGGTAAGCTGAACTCACATAAGGGGGCGAAATCATGGGGATTGAAAGTCAATATTTAGGAGAGATCAACATCCCGGAGGAACACCGGGCGGAATACGCGCAGCAGGCGCTGAAGCTCCTGCGGGCAGGCAGTATGGTGACAGTGGAACCGGTACAGCTATACGGGCACAAGCTGTATCTGCTCTCTCCGCCGGAGCTGGACGAGGAGGACGGCAAGGCCGTCGGCCACTACAATTATCTGGACGAAAACAGCGGTGAACGGTGGTGTCTCAACGCGAAAGACGGCTGGTTCGGCTGCGGCAAGATCATTGGAAGCTGCTACTATTCAACAATCGCCGCCGTGCACATTTTAACAACACTCTGGAGCACCTCCTATGCCGCAACGCTCATCAACGGCTGTCTGGTGCGGGAAAAGACCTATATCAGATGGATCAACCATGTGCTGGGCACACAGTATACGAACCAGCGGGCAACACAGCTGTGGGAGATCGGCAAGCTGCTTCATCTGGACGATGATTACTGGGCCCATTGCAACCCGGATCTCGGCCATTTACTGGAGGACTATCCGCCGGAGTGCGCGGACCGGGATCAGACGCTGTCGTATCTGGCTGCCTACCATTTTGGCGAGCTGTGCAGTATCCTCCCGCCCCTTACAGATGAAGATTGGGAGGAGCTTAAGCAGAGCAAAATGCTCACCATTCAAGCGATTTATGATTGAAATGCGTATTTACGGCATCGTGCCCGATGAGGGGCCGCAGGTGCGCAACATCGCACCGAGCCTCATAGCAGAGATTCTGGACGGCTGCATCCCGCAGAACTCCACAGAGTTTCGTGACGTGTACGCAGCATGGATGGAACGGTACGCGCCGGGAGCTATGCCGCCTGAGGAGTGGACGCCGGACCGCGTGCCGCCGGAGTGGGCCGAGCGGTTCGAGCCGGAGGGCAAGCTGTACTTCTCCAAAGACTCCGCTCTGATTGCCATGTGGCACAGGGACGGAATCCGGGTTGTGCCGAACGTATGGGGGCCGGGAACGTGGATGATGGAGGCGTTTTGGCAGCCGCCACGGGAGCAATAAAATCAGAGCCCGGAGCCCCGGCTCCGGGAAATACGAGATCTCCCTGAGAGTCATCCAGTCTGGGAGAGAGGAGGATTCCTATGGACAATATTGTTGGATATATCTGCAGCACCCCCTGGGGCACCGTCTCGCGTACCACCCCCAGCCTTGGCTGGACGCCCGTTCTGCCTGCCATCCCCGACGGGTGGCAGGACGCCGGCACCGGCGCAGCCCCCACCGGATTCCGCATCATCGTGCGGCCCGGCACGCGTTTCCCCACCCTCTTTCCCAAGATGCCGCGCGCGGAGCTGGCGGCCGTCCACGCCCCAGACATGGAGCCCGGACGCTGGAGCCTCTGCTGGGACCACGCCAGCCAGAGCTGGGAGATGCGGCGGGGAGTCGCCGCTGAGGCGGCGTTCATCCGGAGCTGCTCCACCCCCGGCCTGGCCTGGGAAGCGCTCGCAGACTACTGCCTGGAGCATTCGGACGAGCTGGACGAGCTTGCACACACCGGCACGGCCTGGGCAGGATACCCGAGCGACTGGGCGGCGGCATCAGACGAGCTGATGGACGAGTTGCTGGGGGTGCTGCTATGAGTGCGCTTGCAGACCGGCATCTGGGGGAGGCGTTCGTCCGGCTCCGCCTCCGGCTGGGGCAGCTGCCGCCGGAATATCTGCGGCTGCCTGCCCTCATCCACGAGGGACTCACGCAGCAGATGCCGGACTATGCGGCTGCAGTGTGGCGGCTGGAGGGACTGCTGGGGCGAGAACTCAGCGGGGCATTGGATGAGGCGGCCTGCGTGGCGGCATACGCCGCGCTGGGGCTGCCGGGAAAAGTGGAAAAAGCCAAGGGTGTACCATAAAATTTTCCGGTGAAGGCATTGAGGTGGCCCCAACCGAGGAGATCCACCTCAATGCGTTTTCATATTTGCTTTTAGAAGAAATTAGACAAGCGTGTCGTCCAGCAGGAAGTCTATGACACTGACATTAAGAATGCCGCTCTCATCATACCAACGCTTGCGGATATCGTGACGCACAATGATCTTCGGGAAAGAATCGCCGGTCAGCGCGAAGGGCTTATTCTCGGTGATGGCCTTTTCCTCTGTTCCCAATGCGTAGGCGGATTGAATGTAGGTCTTCTTGCCGCCGGAGGCTGCAATGAAGTCGATTTCCCGCGCGACCGGAGTGGTCCTTCCTTTGGCATTTTTCTCATTGCTATAGACGATGCCAATGTCAACGGAGCATTCACGGATCATCAGCTCATTGAAAATGATGTTCTCCATGATATGCGTCATTTCCTGCTGACGGAAGCCGATGCGGGCATTTCGCAGTCCAATGTCCTCGCAGTAATACTTGTTGGGATAGTCAAAATAGCTCTTGCCCTTCACATCCCAGCGTTTGCATTCGGTAAAGAGGAAGGAGTCCGACAAATGATCCATATAGGCTTTCACGGTGTTCAGGGCAACGGCATTCTCACCGCTGCGCTTCTGCACGGTGCTGATGGTGGCTGCAACCTTCGTCGGATTGGTCAGAGAGCCGATGGACGAACACAGCAGATCAAGAATCGCGGACAGCACATCCTCCCGCTTGATCTTCTTTCGCTCTACAATGTCCTTCAGATAGACCTCGGGAAACAACGATTTCAGATAGGCCATTTTAGCGGCATCGTTGGGGCGGGAGAGGATCAGCGGCATACCGCCGTAGAATGCGTAGTTGTCAAAAGCGTCCTGCTTATCGCCGCCGACAGCCGAGTAGTATTCGGCAAAGGAAAGCGGATGCACACGGATCTCATCGCTGCGCCCCCGGAACTCCGTCAGGATGTCCGAGGACAGCATTTTGGAGTTGCTGCCGGTCACATAAATGTCTAAGTTGGACAAGGACTTCAAATCGTTGAGGGCGTCGTAAAAGGTGATATTCTTCCCGTCCGGATTGTAGGGATTCGGAACTTCATCGGACATCTGAATTTCGTCTACAAAGAGATAATATTGGCCTGCGCTGTGTTCCACGATTTCCCGAACATGAGAGGCAAGCTCCAACGGATTACGATAGCGAATATCACAGGTCAAGTCCAGCTCAAAGGACAGAATATGGTCCTCGGCCACCCCTTCGCCGAGAAGGTAATTCTTGAACAGATTGCGCAGCAGATAGGATTTACCGCAGCGGCGAATACCTGTGATGATCTTCACTTGACCATCCCACATAAAGGAGATGAGCTTGTTCAAATAGCGTTCCCGTTTGATCTCCATGATACATCCTCCGTTGAAAACTTACCTGTATTATCTTACAACTTTTCAATGGATATTATACATCATTTTGGAAGAAAATCAAGAAGCCCATTGAACTGTTCCTGGATTTGTCAGATAACATTTCAACGAATAAGTGCCTATCTCAAAAGATGCTTTGTGTTGCAAGACTCGCATCGATTTTCGCGGTAGTAGTTAGTTCCCAAAACTTTTGGAGCTATAGAGGATAACGGATTTGCGGTGGCGTCATGCTGGTACACATGATGTGCTGCTTTTATTTTTCCGCATGCTTCTGAAGCCCTAATTTACAAATGGTGCATAGATGTGCTATTGGCCGTTACCTGTCGTTTTCAAGATACTTCAATGAAAGACAAGTGATTTTTAGGAGTATTGTTTAGGGAACCTTTTTGCAAAATTCCGATTCAAAAGTTCCCTAATATATTTTAAAACGTCTTCCAACACTTCTCCCGCATGAAAGTCATGATGCTTCCGTCATCCCGCCCCTCATAATAACGCACCAGCAGGCGCTTGAACTCCGGAACATGGCTCTCTGGGATCACCAACAGACCACCGCCCTTGGAGATCAGATAGTGGTTGGCGAAGATCACGGCGGCGCGCTTGTTACCGTCGTTGAAGATCTGCGTTTTCATGCAGTAGAGGCAAAGGCGGATTGCTACCTCCACAGGCTCTGCGGTGGATTGCAGAATGTCCTCCAAATGTTCCTTGACCAACTGCTCAATGGGCAGGGGTGGGACATAGCTGGTGCCGCCAATGGTCACAGGAACGCCCCGGATACGACCGCCATTGGTGTAAAAGCCCTCGTTGACCAGCTGAGCGATGTGGCAGAGAATGGAGTAGTCTGTGGGATAGGACACCACATCCTTGTCCATAACGAACTCCCACGCGTGCTTGAGGTTCAAGATCTTCTGCACATCTGTTGCCGTCATGCCATTGACTTGACCGTTTTCGATAATGTCCTCCGTTTGCGGGAAGGTAGTCGCCACGCCTTCCAGAACAGCCTGATCGTAGATATTTGCCTTCATATTGGCGCGGGCGAAGTCAATATTCAGTATGACCCGGTCAGACAGCTCTGATTCCGTGTAGCCCTGCTGAGCCAACTGCTTCTCGATCCGCCGGATCTGCTTTTTCAGTTCTCTGGCTTCTCTGGCATTTCGCAGCAGCGTCTGGTAGAGGGTATCGGAATAGACATCCACATACTCGGACGTCAGCCGGCTGGCGATTCGTTTGCGGATATAGAGATATTGCTTGCCGCCTTGCTCCTTGATCTCTGGGGAACCATCATAGGGCAGCAGGTTCAGCCGTGCCTGATAGTCCGCCTTTTGCTGCAATAACTCTCGGATCTCGGGATAGTTATTTCCCACGGGTGTGTCCTCCTTATAGGGAACTTTTGTGGAATTGATTTTATCAATTTGTTCCCTAAAAATCAAGTACATTCTGTCGAGAGGTCAAAACCGTCATACTCCGTGCGAAAGCTGACGGCCACACATTACGTTTGCAATAAATAAAGTGTGGTCGTCAGATAACGTGTCATATATACCACTCTTGCAATCAAATCTGTGTGTAGAAAAACGTGCCGCATACCAATATGTGTTGCACATGGTATAAGCTTAACATTTACGCTTATCATGATGATTGATGAGATATCCGGCCGGTACAGGCGACGCTGGAGGGGCAGCTGCGGATCTGCCGGGCACTCCACAGGGAGGAGCGCGCCGGATGAGATGGCTGTATATGAGCTCCATCATCCTGGGGATATTATGTATCGGGATCATGGGATCGGTTAAGTATCCGGGGTTCCCGCCGTAATGGTGGGAGGCCCGGACTTTTTTGCTTTCGAGCCGATTCTTCAGAACTGAGTGATAGAGGGAATTTTACGGTCAGTTCTGAATCATCGCTCAGAACTGACCGCAGGGCTCACCCGCAAAAGCAGACGAAGACACACAGAGGGAACAAACCCCCAGCAGCCAGCAGAAGCGCCTACAACGGGCCGTTTTATAGGGAAGGGCATAGGGCGTTTGAACGGCGATAGCGGCGGCTGGCGTTTATGGAAAGATCGGCGGCATGGCTTCGCGCTCAGAACTGAGCATACATCATATAATAGCTCTGCTGCTGCGTTCAGTTCTGAAAAGGCTGCCAGACTGCGCAGGTGTGCAGAAACTCAAAAGCGGCACATTAGACACCTGCTTTTCGCAGAATGTGGCCAAGATTATCCTATCATGACACAATCAAATTGACAAAGAGAAGTTCACCCCTAAGCTGTAAAAAATGGCCTAAAAGGGGAAGCTCACTTTGTCAAAATAACCCGATGCCGTCTTGGGCCTCATTGGTAGTAATTGAACAAAATGATATTTTTGTTCAATTAAGGGAAGGGCGAGCCAGGGAGGGGGGGTGACAGTTGTTTTGACAAAGTGAACGTCTCCCCCGCTTAGGTGCTTTGCCCTCTTTTTACGCTTGCCATACACGCACCGTCAGTATTTCTTGGGAAAATTCGCCTTTCCTAATTGCCAGAGATATTGGTCGATTTCCTTTACGGTATATGATTGCAATACATATAGTTCTGTCTGCGGTTTTGAATCGAATGAGCAGACAACCGCTGCCTGTGTAACCATGATCTCTCCCGCAAGCTCATTTCGCAGGCTCCTCTGCCAACGCATGAACGTGCTGTAGCCGATTCCATGCTCCCGGCACCATTGCCGCTTTGGCATACCGCTTCCGTTGTACGCTTTTATGATTTCGATACATCTCTCTTTTTTCAGGGTTTGAAACTCGTCCGGCATTCCTGAGACCTCCTTGAGGCTTTTGGTACCGATGGGGCTTTTGATACCTCGGTCTCAATTATCTCATCTCTACTTTGATCTTGCCAGACGGTGGATTATGAGGCGCTTACTCTGAGGCCGGGTGGCCATCATTGATTCCAGCGGCGCAAAAGAAGAAACAGCATCTCACGGCAAACAGCCTCGGTTCCCTGTGAAAGGAACCGGGGCTGTTTTTGCGTCACTTCATGGAGCGTGCCAGGAACGCGGCGATCTGCGCTCTCGTGCAGGTGGCGGTGGGGTCGAAGTGACCGCCGCCCACGCCGGTGGTGATGCCGTTCTCCACGGCCCAAGACACGGCCTGCGCGTAGTAGCTGTCAGCGGAGACGTCGGTAAAGCTCGCCGCACCGCCCGCCACAGGCTGGCCCGCGGCCCGCCACAGCATCGTCACCATCTGGGCGCGGTTGATGGCGGCGTTGGGGTTCGCGCCGTCAGAGATACCCTTGGTTTTTGCCCAGTTCTGCGCGTTCTCGAACCAGGTCGCGCCGCCGGTCAAGTCCGCATCGTTCTGCCGTGCCAGAATCGTCCACAGCTGTGCCCGGGTGGTGGAGTTGTTGGGCGCATAGCTCGTGGCGGTCATGCCGTTCACCAGCCCACGGGCGCTGACAAAATCGATGGCGTCCTTGGCCCAGTGGTCTTGCGTGTCGATGAAATCCTTAGAGTTATCAACGATTTTGACCGTTGCGCCGCCGTCCACGGTGAGCCGGATGCCGCCCTCCGTGGGAATGGAGTCCTTCAAGATCTCCTCCGTACCGTCGGGGTGGACGAGGACTGCCACCGTGCCGGGGGTCGCGTTGGAAACGGGAATTTCCACCTTCGTTTCGCCTGTGCCCTTGGGCAGTTCCACCTTGACGGTGGGGGCGGTATTGCTGTTGCGGGAAGCCTCCACCTCCACGGGAGCCTTCACCGCCTCGCCGTTCTTCTTGGCATCCTCCACGGCCTTGCTGCTGACCTTCGCCTCCGCCGCCGTCTTGCTTTCACCGTTCTCGATGGTGGTGATGGTCATTCCGGTGGAGCCGTTGGCCGTGGTGGTTTTGGTGGTCTCCGTGCCGGAGGTCACGCCGTTTTTGTCGGTTTTGGTTTCCGACTTCGTTTCAGACTTCGTCCCGTCCTTGGAGGTGATGGTCTCGGTCTTGCTTTCCGTCACCGTGCCGTCCTTCTTGGTCTCGGTCCGGGTCTCGCTTTCGACCTTCGAGCCGTCCTTGTTGGTCTCGGTCTCGTTCTTGGTCTCGACCTTCGTTCCGTCCGGTTTCGTCTCCGTTTTCGTCTCGGTCTTGGTCACGGAGCCGTCCTTGCCAGTGGTGGTCTCCACCTTGGTGCCGTCGGGTTTTGTGACCGTCTCCACCTTCGTACCGTCGGGCTTGGTGGCGGTCTCAGGCTTGGTGGGCGTCGTGCTGCTGGAGCCGCCGCCACCACCGGAGGAAGAACCGCCGGAACTGCCGCCCGTAGAGCCGCCGGGCTGAGAGGGCGTGGTGCCGTCGGTCACGGTGACCTTGCAGGTGGCAGATTTGCCCGAACCGTCCGCCGCGGTGGCGGTGATCGTCGCGGCACCTGCCTTGACCGCCGTCACGGTGCCGTCAGGGGCTACGGTGGCAACATCCTCGTCAGAGGACGCCCAAGTCAAAGCCTTGTTGGCGGCGTTCTCGGGCGTGACCGTGGCGGTCAGCGTTTCGCTGTTTCCAACAGAAATCGAAGTTTCCGCCTTGTTAAGCGTGATTTGGGAAACAGGGATGATCTCGGGCGTGACGGTGCGGACGTAGCCGCAGACGTTACAGGTGGTGTCCGCATCATCGTCGTAGACGTGCGCCTCTGTATCCTTGATGCTTTCGGACTGATTCGGGCACGCCGCATCGGTACATTCGTGCCAGTGGTTCGTACCGTCCTTGCTCCAATCGCCGTAGCGGTGCTCGTGCGCGGGCGGCGTCACGGTGAGTGTCGCGGGCTCGGAGTATACGGGAGGCGTGCTCACGCGGTCACTGCCCGTATGGTTGTTCGTGTTCCAGAGCACACAGCGGAACAACTGGCCGCTCTGTGCCGCCGTGACGGACGGGATCGTGTAGCTGGGCGTGTAGTTCCAGGAGTCCGCCGCACTTTTGCCGCCGGCGCCTTCGATGTCCGTCCAGTTTTGGCCGCCGTCGGCGCTGCTCTGCCACTGATACTCCAGCGCGTTGAGATATTGCTCGATCAGCTTGGCGGAGAATGTCACCGAATCACCCACAGCCGCGGACACGCTCTGCGGCTGCTCCGTGACCACAGGTGTGACGCACACATTGAGCCGCCAGTAACCGGTCACGGTCTTGACCGTATTGCCGGGATAGGTCAGCGTGACATGGAAGCAAACACACTGATAGTCCATTTCATCCGTGATGGTGATGGGATAGGATTCGCCCGCGGGTGGGATCTTAGCCCACTCCTCTTCCGTTGGCATAACGTTTCTGCAGTACTTCCAGCGGTATTCCGCTGTGACGCCCGGCAGAGAGCTTATGGGATACCAGGTTTGGCCGTCGTAAAAACCGGCGGTAATGGTCGCGATCTCGTCCTGAATGAATTCACCGTTTCCCCGCATGGGCGAGGCCGCGCCGCGCAGATATGCGGGACAGTAGTACGCGGTAAATGTATGGGAATATGTCGTGCCATCCTTATTCGTCGCCGCGCAGCGGAACTTTGCGCCGTGCAGGGAGAAAGGCAGCTCCGCTTGGTAGGTGGCTTTGGTCGCGCCCTCGATTTTCTCCCAGGTATTGCCGCCATCCCGGCTGACCTGCCATTGCAGCGCGGGCGCGGGCGTGCCGGTGACTCCAACGGTCAGAGTCATGTATTCACTGCTCTCGACCACACAGCTGACATCCTCCGTCGGGCTGGTGAACACCGGCACATCGCCGAGGGTCATGCTGCCGTCCGACTTGGGATAGTACTTATTCCCACCGACGGTCACAGTCTCCACCTCTGCATCCTTGGGTATCCAAAGGTAGAGCTTGCCGCTGCCGTCGGTGGTGATACGGCTGTCGTCAAATGTCGCATTGACCGGAAGCCCGGAAAGGGTGACGTCCTCCACGGCGGCATTCTTTTCCGAAAGGGTCAGGGTGACCTTTTTCAGCTCATTGCCGTTGGAATCTTTCACGACCGTGTTCACTGGAACATCCAGATCGACACTGCCGCCGTTGATGACAATGTTGGCACAGTTGACCGTGCCAAGACCGAAGACCAGGCTGTTTGAGATGGTGAGTTTCCCAAGCATCGTCCCCGGTTTGTTCGTGCAGTTGTTGATGAGCGTGATGCCATTGAATGTCAGGGAGGCGCTGGTGCTGCCGTCCATGGCGTGGTCGCCGCGGAGCGTCAGCTTTTCACCGCCGGACTGCCCCTTGATGGTCAGACCGCCCGAACCCTTGAGCGTCCAGACCGCATCGGTGCTGCCTTCGTTGGACCTCATGACACTCTCAGTGTTTTCCATCAGCACGATGGAGAGCTTCGAGCGGTCATCCAGCTCCACGCGCTTGTTCGGACCGCTCAGGTCCAGTCCGTTGAGCTTGACCTCCGCCTCGCCGCCTGTAAGCATACGGATGCCGAAGTCTGTGATAAACTTCCAATCCGCCTGGAGCTTGACGTCCTTCTCAGGGTGATAGTCGATCCAGGTGTCCTTTGCAGAGTCCCCCAGATAGCCCGCACAGAGCGCGGTGTTGTCTCCGCCGGGTGTGCCGCGGAAGGCGAGCACGCCCGAGGCGAGGAGCAGGTTGAGCAGGATCATCTTGCCGCTGGCGCTGTTGTCGGCGGTGGTGATGATGGGCGCGCCCTTCTGCGGATCATGGATGAAGCCGACCGGCGAGCTGCCGTCGTCCTGAAAGCCCTCCACACTCATGATCCTTGTACCGTTCGGAAGCCAGAGGTAGACAGTGTTGTCGCTGACAAGCATGGTGAGATCCTTGATGACGTCATCGTTGACAGTGTTGGGGATATTCACGCGCAGCTGTGTGACCAGCGGGTAAAGAATCGTCTGCATGATGCCGACGGTAGCGTCGGTGCGGTAGGCGATCATCATGAGGTTCCGGCTCTGGTTCATGTCCTCCAGCTCGACCTTTGTCCGGTAAACAGGATTGCCGCTGTGGTCCGTGACGCCGGTGACCGCCTTGCCGGAGGCGTCCGTCAGGTTGGCGTTGCTCCCACGGTCGATCTTCACCGTGCCGCCGGAGTGCTCCCCCTCCAGTGTGCTGCGCGTGACGCGCAGGTTTCCGGCAAAGCCGGCGCTGATCCAGCAGTTTTCAACGGATACGTTGGCTCCCGTTCCGCCGATGGTCTTACCTGCGGCGTAAACGGCGCAGTCCTTGAAATTCACAGTTGCGCCGCTTGCCGCCGAAAGACCGCCCATGAGCGCCAGTGAGGACTGCGCCATGCCCCCGCCGATGAGGTTCAGCGTGCCGCCCTGTTCCACATAGATGGTGGGTGCGCTGCCGCTTTTCAGATAGCTCTTGCCTATGAGCTTCAGGTTCAGCGTCGCGCCGCTGCGCACGGTAAGAAAGGTGTGATCGCGCACGATTGCAAGACCATCGAGCACGACGGTGTGCTCACCCTCCCGCACGTCGATGCCGTAGTAATTATTGTGGTCCGCCGCAAGGACTTTGCTGAAGCCCTCTTTGAGGTTCAGCTCCTGCTGCGTGTTGCCGGAGCTGTAAACATTCTGCTTGATGGAATCTGTATCCCCGGGGCGGTCGGCGTTGCGATAGTACCAGGTTTTTCCCTTGCTGTTTTGGTCCTCATTGTAGCTGAGCACCAGCACGGCATTTCGGATGCCGCTGATCTCCACCTCTTTTTCAGGGCTTACGGTTGTTCCGAGGATCACATTCTTGTAGATGCTGCCGTTCACCGGCTTTGTTGTGACGGCCTTTGTGTATGCCGTGTCTCCATTGGTCCCGGAAAGATCCCAGCTGCCGTTGACCTTCAGCGCGCCGTTTTCATTCTCGTTTGAAAGAATCGGGTTCTGTGTTTTCGCGTACAGATAGCCGCCGAGGTCGACCGTCAGGTTCGAGGAAACGTAAATAGCTTCCTTGCCGTCGTATCGGTTGGTCTTCGTACTGTAGCCGTTGGAATAGGCGCGGACGGTTCCGCCACCGCCGATCTCCAGTACATTGGCCTTGATGCCGTAGCCCTGACAGCCGTCATTGCCGTTCCGACCGTCGCTCGTGGCGGTCACCTGACCGCCGACGACGCGCAGTGTTCCGCCCACAAGCAGGGCGACGGGATAGTCATTTTGGTATACACAACCCTTGGTGGTCGCATTAAGCGTGCCGTTTACTGTCAGATCGACCTTGACATTGAGCGCGTAGAAGTCCAGATTGTTTCCCTGTGCCTCTGCGGTGACGCTCGTCCCGGCGCCAACGGCCATGCTCCGCGTCACGGTTCCATTCATGTAGCTGCGCAGTGTCAGATCCACGCTCCCGCTTGTCTCAATGCCGCCGGACTGAATGGGGAAGGTCTGGGCTTCAATGGTCAGGCTCCCGCTGCCGGAGAAGCGGACGGTATTGCCCCAGATGCCGAGATAGCGCGGCGTATTCACACCGGAAGTGGCGGGCATATACTTCAAGCTGCTGGAATCACCAATGTAATTGCTGCCCTCAAGCACGATGTTCAGCGTCCCGACATTACGGCTGTCGAGAAAGACGTTATAGTAATTGAATATGCCGGGCAATTGCTCGGACGAGACCTTTGTATAAGTGTCGATCGTGCAGTTTCGCAGCGTCAGCGTCTTCGTGGCGGCGTCATACTTGAAGCCGCCGGTCGTATCGTAAGTGCTGCTTATAGAGCTTTGTGTGATGTCGAGAACGGTGCTGCCGAGGGTAATCGTGCCATTCGCCGCCCGCGCACTGATGCCATTCGCCGCCCGCATTACGGCAGGGCTTTTTTCGGCGGCTACGACATCACTGCCAAGTTCATCATCCGCTGGTGCGGATGATCCCTCGTCCTCGGCGGGTGCGTTCGGGTCTTCGCCCCCGGCGGGTGCGTCAGGCTGCTCCTTACCAGACTGCTCCTCATCCGCGCCGCCCGGGGCGGGGACAGGGGCTTCTTCAGGGGTCGGCGTGCTGCCGGTTTCGTCCGCAAGCTTCGGAGCGCGGCAATCTTCGGGCTGCGCGTCCTCTGCGCCGCAGACGGGACAGTCAGGGTTCATGGCCTCTTCCGTGCAGGCTGTTTCGCAGATGCATGGGGAAACATCTTCTCCCCTTCCCTCGTCATCCGCGAACGCTGTTGTGGGGATCAGGGTCAGGCACAGAGCAAACGCGGTAAGCAAGCTAAGAAATCTTCTTTTCATTGTGATCCCTCCATGATGAAAGAGTTTGGGCTTCTCCAAGGGGATACCCCCTTGCCTAAATTTGTTTTTCCGTCAGGGCCTCAAAGCCTTTTTCCGCCTGCTGGACGGTCTTTTGGATGATGCCCAAAGCCATTGTGTGCAAATCCATCCGCAAGACTGCCGCCGTGATCGCCGCCCGCTTCTCCTTTGGTACGTCATAGAGCTTCAACGAGCAGTCCAGAAAGCGGGAGATCTTGGCCTCCATCGTGAAATACACGTCACAGGGAACCGACATGAAGCCCCGCATAATGTTGGCGGACGCGATCTCCATTTCGTAGAAGTCCTTGGGCTGCGCCTCCGGCAGATAAGGTCCGAAAATAACTTGCAGCCGTTTCGTTGTGCTTTTGTAAAGATACGCCGCGATGGAAGGCAGGGAGTATGCCATCACATACAGCTCCCGCAGCGGCTCGGTCAGCTCGGCGATGTGGAGCTGGAGGGCCGTTTCCACGGCGTACAGGAGCACAGGATCTTGTTCCCCGTTGTGCTGTCCCGCCAGAGCGAATTGCCCGCTGAACATCCGCTTTACCAGCTCCAGCAGCAGCGCCTCCTTACTGGGAAAAACATGGAAGAACGAACTCTGCCCAATGCCTGCCGCCTTTGCGATCTCTCCGGTGGTGGTTTTTGTGTAGCCGTTTTCCAGAAACAGCGTTACCGCTCCCCGCAGGACCTTCTGCTGGGTCACCAGACCGTTTAACAGTTTTCCTCTTGGCAAAATAATCAGCTCCTAACATCACGCTTGCGATTGCACTTTTATAATAGCATGAGCCATTCCATCACGCAAGAAAAATTTGGGGCGCCATGCCAGAAAAATTGGAGTCCCCTGTTCCTGACCCAGTTTTGACCCAGAATGGAATTGGAACGGGCAGGGCTGGACGGAAACAACGGAAAATCCGCCGAGCGAACGGTGGTAAACAGCACAAATCGGAGCCGAAATGCCTCCGCTTTGCGCGTGAGACACACGTCAGAAATGCGGAAACCAAATATTTGCGTTCTGCGTTATTCTGCGCTATCCTAAAGTAAATATTAGATACAGAAGGTGTCATAAGTGAAGGGCGAGCAGGTGAAAAAAGTATTTCCTGCCTACTTTAGCAACTTTCAGCTGCTGCCGCCGCGAAAGAGCAGAAGATCGCGGTTTATCGCGCCTGCCAGACCCACAAATTGGAGCGTGAGTCCTTTCTTTGCACCTATGAAGAGAACGGGTTTCGGATCACGGCGGGCGGAAAAGAGGACGATCCACAGGAATATTGTATGTCGACCTATGCCAAACTGAAGGATGTCAGACGCTTTGTGGTAGCTGATTCCAAATACCAACCGCCGTGGACATTAGCGAAGGGGCATACGACGGTGAAAGATGGAGTATCCTGCGGGACCAAAGAGTGGAAGGAAAAACATAAATCCTCTCATGTGGACGACTGGCTCTATGAAGGTGCGGAGCCGTGGACGGCATTTGAATTGATTGATTATGATGAAGAGTATGAAAGAACTATTTCTAAAAGGAGATGACAGAAAAATCCCAACCTTGTATTGGGATATGGTCTTTGCAGAGTCTACACGACCAATTTTATTTACCTGCAGGGATAATAAGGAGAATCGTTATATCTGCTCCTGCCATTGCGCCGACGGAGAAAAGTGCGAATGGATCGTCGCCCCCACGACTTGTGAACGGCTGATCGACCTGCTGAGCGACAGAATCACGATACGGCAGGTGTTTGATGAATGTGAAAAGCCGGCCTTTTTGGTGACGAGGTATGCCGACCGGGAAATACCTGAGGTACGCACTGTGGCGGTAAAGAAACTTTCGCCAACGATCCTTCCGACCGCCGGTTATTACATGGAGGCAGAGGAAGGCGAATTTGACGAGGAGATTGCCGCGCTGAGGGAAGCATCGAAGACCGTGATGCTCACAGACACAGAACAGTACACGTTTTTCAGCTATCGCATAAATGATTTTTGGATCCCCTTTCCCCATATGAAAAGCAAGGACGAGGAATACCAGATGACGAGGCCTGTACGGCGTAAAATAGCTGTGGGAGCGTAGAATATGAATCGGTTTAAGTATAAGAGTACGGCGGTCACAAAGTCAGAGTTTGATTTGACAAAGCTGAAAGGCGGCGAGAAGATCGACGGAAGTGCGGAAGTTACGGTGGCAATCGGTATCCCGAAAGACTCTGAGGTGAACCGCATGGTGCGTTGTAAGATAGCGATGAATATCACCGGAGAGGACAACGAGTATCGGTGCTACATCCAGACGGTCAGCGATTTTGCGATTGTAGACTTGACGGATCAGAATGCATTGGTTAAAGACGCAAAGGAGTTTTGCGTGCCAAAGACGATGGAGGAGTTGTCTAAACGGCTCGATCAGCTGCTCAGCATTCAGATGGGGAAAAAAATCAATATTCCCATTCCGTCTATTTCGGTGAAGTAAGGACATTCTTTTGACTGAGTGTAGCCGCCGAGCCTCATTACCGTAAAAGGTCCGACAAAGGCCATCAGCAATAACATTGAGTTGCCTTATCTGGGCAAAAATCCTGCTTCCGACAAATTGGATCCGTTCATGCCGTGGATTGCCGCGATCCGCAAGAACTGCATCCTCCCTACAAAAAGGATTTCACCCGAGGACCTCTGATGACGCGAGGCCCTCGGGCATCTTCTTTTTACCGGATGTTTATTGAGCGTTTACGTTAATGACGTATAGGCTTTTAGAAGACTGAACAAAGCACAAGGCAGCTACCGCAAGTAAGCGAAAAGGTCTCTCTTTCTTGAAAAATCTTTTCCCGGGACCTTTACGCATGCGTCTAAATTTGCGGCGGTTTTCTTTATTGCATGGAACAATGCAGACCGGACACGTTCTGGATATGAATTTCTGTTCACTTGGAAGGCCTCCTTAAAAAACGTCATCATTTTCAAGGCGAAGCCTTCAATTTTTATTGATTTGTCAAGTGTTTTTTGCGAAAAATGGTGTTTTTATATGTCCCCCTGCGCTGAAATAAAAACGCTCAATCACCATCAAGTGATTGAGCGTTTTGCGCGCAAACTTAATGACATTGTCTACAGGGGGAGCATATCAACGTGGTTGAGCGTCTTAAACGGAACCTTTCTTGATTCCCACTAACGTTCCGCCGTTTTGGTGATACTTCCGTAAAGCGGACTGTAATAGAATAGTTATTCTTTACAGTTGCCGCAGCCGCTGGCAAGCCGCTCCCGGACACATTTTGCTGTGCGGGTACAGGCCAGACCGCCAATCGTTGCACATTTCAGTTCCGGCGGCAGCCGCTGCTCCACATCCAGCAGAGCGTCCAGCACCTCATCCGGCGGAATGAAGCTCTTGATGCCGGCCAGAGCCATATCCGCAGAGATGAAAGCATTGGCCACGCCCACAGCATTCCGCTTGATGCAGGGAACCTCGATAGGTCCGGCAATCGGGTCACAGACTAGGCCCAGCAGGTTCTTTAAACAGAGGGCCATGGCATGGACGATCACATTGGGGTCATCGCTGAACAAGCTGGCGAGGCCTGCTGCCGCGATGGAACTGGAGATGCCTACTTCACCCTGACAACCGCCAACGGAGCCAGAGTAAGAGATGTTCCGTTCTGCCATGATTACGCCCAGAAGGGCGCTGACAAACAGGGCATCCACTAACTGCTTATCAGTGAAATGATATTTCTTTTGGATTGCCATCATACAGCCAGGCACGATACCGGAGGAGCCGGCCGTGGGAGCTGCCACGATGCAACCCATAGAGCCGTTCAACTCCATGACACCAAGGGCCATCGCCACCGCCTCAGGCACGATGCCGCCAGAGATGGTCTTCCCTGCCGCAACTGCTTCGGAGAGCAGTTTTGCATCCTTACCGGAGGCCAGCCCGTAGAGGAGTTTGTTCTCCCCTGCTCCCTGCTCCACAGACAGCCGCATTCGCTCGAGGTGCTCGTGCATCCGCCCGACTACGGCCGCCCGGCTGAAGCCGGAGCGGCTCATTTCGTACTCGATGGCAATCTCCGCCAGGGACATTCCCTGTTCCGCCGCTTCTGTACAGGCCTGCTCACAAGAACTGTATACTTTGTGTCCAGGCAGGGATACACCGTACGCCAGAACGGGCTGCACCAGGCTTACCTTCGTAACATTAGGGGCGGCAGTAAGGGCTGCGAGCGTATCTGCGGAGGGCTGTTTCAAATAAGTCAGAGCTGTGACGTACCCATTAGCTCCCTGACCCTTCTGACAGGAGGCGGCCCCCTGGCAAAGAGTTTCCGAAAGTCCCCCGCTTCCCCATACGATCACATGGCAGGCATCAGGAGAAAGGCTGATCGCTGCGCCATCCACCTCACTGATCACAATGCTGCCCCCACCTATAGAAGTACCCAAGACAGAATACTGTTTCCCATCGCCGCAGGTGACGGTGATCTTAGCGGTGTTCTGGGGATACTGCCCTTCCGGCAAGAAGTCAACAGAGGTGTCGATGCCCCGCTCATGGGCCAGTTTAATTGCATTCCGCAGCTCCGGTCCGTCCTCTTTGCAGCCTATCGTACCACCAAAAAGGGCCGCATCAGTCCGATGGCCGCTGTAGGTGGTCCGCAGTTTAGGACTCAAGGTCAGCCGGATGGCTCGCGGCTCCTCATCAATGATGCGGTGGGCCATCATACCGATACGGGCCATACCTGCAGTGTGGGAACTGGAGGGACCTACCATCACCGGCCCGATGATCTCAAATACACTTGTACTCATAAATCAATTTCCTTTCCAGCCGCAGGGCTGAAGATAGTAATGCCGGCAGGCGGGCGTTGGTCCCGCCTGCCGGCATTGCTTTTTATCAAAAAGATCGTTCGCCTTATGCGTAACCCAGCAGGCGAGGAAGGAAGAGGGAGATGGCCTCCACATAGGTGGTCAGCAGCATGACAGGCACATAGCCCACCAGCAGAAACACCAGTGTATTCTTCATCATCTCACCGAACTTGGCGTTGCCCACCTTCATGCCGAAATACAGCACGCTGGCGTAGGGCGGCGTCAGGCAGCCGCAGGACAGGTACACGATCATCAAAGCACCGAAGTGGATGGGGTTCACGCCATAGGCTGTCAGCAGAGGCATCAGCAGCGGTGCGCACAGCATGATGGCGGTGGTGTCGTTGACGATCATGCCCACGAACAGCAGAAACACGTTCACCATGATCAGCACCACGAACTTGTTGTTCGTGAAGCCAAGGAAGATGTCCACCAGCATCTGAGGGATCTTCAACTGCGTCATGCACTGGCTCAGCAGCAGGCAGAAGAAGATCATCATGAAGATAGATCCGATGGAGGAAGCCGTAGTCTTGAGCATATCCATGGTGTTCTTCACCTTCAGCTGCCGGTACACCAACGCACCCAACAGCAACGCCAGCACGGAACATACGCCCGCGGCTTCCGTCGCAGTGAAGAAACCGCCATAGATGCCGCCCAAGATGATCACAGGCAGCAGCAGAGCGGGGATGGCCTCCACAAAAGCCCGAGATGCCTTAGGCTTCGCCTTGGTGACCTGGCCCTCGATGGCTTCTGCATTCTCCTTCTTGGCATAGCGGCGGGCATAGAACACATTGATAGCGGAGAAGGTCAGGATGGTGATGATGCCGGGGACAACAGTGGCCATGAAACAGCCCAGGATGCTGATTCCCGTTGTCCAGCCCAACACGATAATGGGGATGCTGGGCGGGATCAATGTGCCCAGAATAGAGGAGCACGTCACGAGAGAGGTAGCGAAACCTCTGGAATAGCCCTCCTTCTGCAACTCAGGGATCATGATGCTGCCCAAGGCAGCGATACCGGTGAAGGCAGAGCCGGAGATAGCGCCCATAATACCGCAGACTACCACACAGATGCAGCCCAGAGCACCCTTGACCTTACCCACGAAGATGCGGGCCAGATCCACTAATTTTTCAGCGATGCTGCTCTCCGCAATCAGGTTGCCGGCAATAATGAACATGGGGACTGCCATCAGCGATGTTGATATCATTTGCGAGTAACCCCACACAAACAGGGACTTGATAGGAATCCCGCAGGTGGCGACCATGAAAATCAAGGCGCCCGCAAAGCAGTAAGGCAGGGGTACGCCCACCAGGAGCAGGACCAGCAGCAGGACCATACAAAACGCGAATGCGGTCATGACATCCATTATGCAGCGCCTCCTTCTTTTTTGAATACATCCTTCAGCGCCACCAGATTCTGGATGGTGCGGGTTAGAGTGAACAGGGCCATCAGGGCCAGACCGGCCAGGATGACACACTCGCCGATGGGCATGGGGATCTTCAGCACAGCACTGATCTTGCTGACCTTCAAGCTGTACTGAGTGTACTCGCTGGCCCACTTCAGCACATAGATGGAAAGACCGGTAGCACAGATATTCGCCACGCTCTTTGCCCCGGCAATTGCCTTGGGGTTCTTCGCAACAGCGCCCACCAGACCGCATTCAATATGGCTGTCAGTAAAGGAGGCACAGGCACCGCCCAGGAAATAAATCCAGATGGTGGGGAAAGTCAGAAGTTCCTCGATGCCGAACAGGGGCATATTCAAAGCTCGCAGGATGACCTGAATGAACACCAGCAGCGTGATGATCATAGCCAACGCCGCACAGATGTACTCGCAGATCTTACCGATCACATCCACGACCTTTAGGCAAACAGTTCCGATAGTTTTCACGCTTCGCCTCCTATTAACGCTCTTTCTCTCTGGGGATGATGAACTCGAAGTCACCATTGATCTCGGACTTGGTCGCCTCCCCGTCTGCCACAGCCACTACCTTGTCCAGCAGTGCCTTGCCAACCTCTGCCAGAGGCGTCCCCTCCAGAACTACACCGGCGTTGAAGTCCAGCATGCAGTCAAACTCCGCATAACTCTTTGGATTGCCGGTGAGTTTCAAGGTAGGCATCACAGCATTGCCCAAGGGGGAGCCCCGGCCAGTGCTGAACACATCCATGTGAGCACCGGACATGGCGAAGCCGCTGGTGGCATTACCGTCGATGCCCGGGGCCCGCAGATCCAGGATCCACACACCGGGATGGGGCACATGCTCTCCTGCCCGGATCAGCCCCTGAATGGGGGATCGGGTACCGATTTTTTTGATGTTGCCCATAGACTTTTCCACCAGAGTGGTGATGCCGCCGGCCTTATTGCCGGGGGTGGGGTTCATCTCCTCAATGGTCTGGCCGTGGGCCTCCACATACTCGGCCCGCAGTTCGTCGCACATCTGGATGACCTCCAGACCCACTTGGGGCGTGACGGAACGCTCGGCCAGAATGTGCTCGCTCCCGGGGAAGCCAGGCACCTCGCCGATGATGACGCTGCCGCCCTCTTCCACCACCAGGTCGGTCATCTCCCCGATGGTGATATTGCCGGAGAGGGCCGTGGTCCAGTCGGAGCCGCCACACTGCACAGCCAGCACCAGCTTGGAGAGCGGAAATTCCTTCCGGGGCAGGGCTGCGGCCGCCGCTTGATACTTCTCGGCGATCTCCACGCCCTTTGCCACAGCGGGCCGGGGGCCACCGCTTTCCTGAATGCCGATATAGCTCACCGGCTTGCCGCTGGCGGCGATATCAGCCATGATCTTGTCATGGTCGGTCTGTTCACAGCCCAAACCCACCAAAATGACCGCGTACACATTAGGGTTCAATGCCGCGGAGGTCAGTGCCAAGCAGGTGCGCCGGTGATGATCCGCAACCTCTACGCAACCGCAATCAATTGGGATGACGTGGGCACCAGTCTCGGCGGCAATCTGCTGGGCCACGGTATTGGAACAGTTGACCATACTCAGCACCAGAATATAGTTGCGGATGCCCACACTGCCGTCGGGGCGCTCATAGCCCATAAAACTTCTGCTCATACCGCTGCCCTCGCTTTCTTTCGGAATTCTTCGGCATAACGGTTGCACAACTCCTCCGTGATGTCCTGGAGATTATGGGTATGAACCCAGGCACCCTTGGCGATGGCCTGAGAGGCCCGGCCAATGGGCACGCCGTACTTATACACCAGTTCACCTGCCGCTATGTCCCGCAGTGCGATCTTATGGCCCAGAGCGATATCCTCCAACGCCGTTAGGGTCTCCCCTGCAGCGTCGATGGCAGTTCCAGCCTTCACGGGTTGGGAAACCACTGCGACGATATCTTTCGGGTCGCATCTCAATGCCTTCACACACATATCGATAGCCCCTTTCCCGGATTTACTCGTTGACTTTAGCCATGATGTCGTTCCAGATGTCACCGTACTCAGATGCGATCTGGGGCCACACGTTGGTACGGACGTAATCGGCATAGGCGTCTACGACATCCTGAGAGGGAACATATACCTCAACGCCCTTCTCGGTGAACAGGTCGATATACTTGGTCTCGTTGTCTTTGGCCAGCTGATAGGCCTCGGCCTCCCACTCCTTTGCCAATTTAGTTACGGTCTCCTGTTCGTCGGCAGACAGGCTGTTCCAGGTATCCAGGCTCATATACAGCCAGTGGTTTTCCATGTGGGTCCGCAGGCAGTAGATATACTTCGCCAGCTCACCGTAATCAGACCAGTACTGCTCAGCGCCACCACCGCAGGCACCGTCAACGACGCCAGTCTGCAAAGAGGTGAAAGTATCAGAGGTAGGCAGTGGAGTAGTCTGGAAGCCAATAGCGGAAGCAAAGGACTCAAAGGACTTCATCTGGGGAACACGAATCTTCACGCCCTTGTTGGCGGCGGGATCCTCGATGTTAGAGGCGGGCTTGGTAGTCATGATAGCACCGAAGTACTTGGGCATGACAGCCAGCAGATGGATGTTCTGCTTTTCCAAGCTCTCACGAACATAGTTGGTGATGATACCGTCATCGGAATTGTAGAATTCATAGGCATCATCCCAGTTGTTTACCAGATAGGGCGCGATCTGCACAGACAAGGTGGGATCCACACCATTGGACATAGAACCCAGCATCAGTTGCACCTCATCCAGGCCAACGGCCTCCTGCACCACGGTGTAGTCACCCAACTGGTTATTGGGATACATATCGATCTGCAGGCCGTCCAGATTTTCCATCAGGCTGTCGGCGAACTTGTTAGCCATGATGTCATTGTCGGTGCCTTCCGCGCGAGTGTGGCTAAACTTCCAAACACGGCTGGAAACCGTGCCGGAGCCATTGCCTCCGTTGGAGGATGTTGAGTCATCTTTCTTGCCGCCGCAGCCGGACAGCATAGTTGCCAACATCAGGGTCGCTAACAAAGCGCTCAAGATTTTCTTCTTCATGCTAAGTTTCCTCCGTTTACACATATTTTTCTTTTATCTCACTGACACTCATGCCTTCAAGCCCCAGGCACTTCAGATTGCGGCCAGCCGCTCTGAAATCCTGTCCCAGAAGTCTGTTCGCCAGTTCGATCACACTGGTCATCACTGGAGTCTCCACTCCAGCCAGCTGGCCGAATGCCTCCAAGGGCACCAGACCGCTGGGCGTGTCCTCTGTCAAGAAGCGGTTTTGAAGAGAGGGCACTGATTTGATATTTGCGTAGGCAGCGTTGTTCTGAAGCATCTCATAAAGACTATCTCCTGTCACGCCATACGTATCGGTCAACCACTGGGTCAGGCTCACCGCCTGGATACCATAAGCGGCGGCTACTGCCACACGCTCCCGGTCCGCCGCTTCCACTACCTCTGCCACTGCTGGAGTAATACCCGCACGGTAGTAGAGGAAACTCTCTCCCGCCTCGATGCGGCCCGCGTTTAGCACCACGGGCGCCGGATGGAGCATGGCTCCCGTATTGTTGAAACCGATCTGCAGTGGGCCTTGGGCCTGATACAGGTCTGGAATGATCTCATGCAGCAGGTTCATCACCCGGACTCCGGCTTCGCTGGGCAGCACCGCCGTGGCCATCTTCAGCTTTAGGGCCGATACTGTCACTTCACCAGGCTTTGACGCCCGGCAGGCGTAGATTAAGTCCTGAGTCTCCGCCACAGGGTTATCCTTACCTGCCGCCCGCAGAACATTGCGGACTACGATACCGCCTCCAGTCTGGCCCGGGCACAGGAGCACGATCTGCTCCTCCGTCAGGAGAGGCGCCAATTCCTTCGCCAGGGAGATATGCTGGTCAGTAGTAGTTGTTACGATCACGATCTCTCTGCCCTTTAACGCTTCGCCCAGAGAGTCGGTGATCAAGCTGATGCTTACTGTGCCCTCTAGTTTGCCGGAAAGGGTGATCTCCCGCCTGCTTTGCAGAGCTTGTACCTTTTCCCGGTCAATGTCGTATAGGCTGACATCCTGCCCCAACAGTGTCAAATGCCCTGCCAGTGCCTGACCGCCGTTACCCGCACCCAGGACGGCAAGCTTATGTACCGCCATGTTTCACGATCACTCCTTTTTATCTCTTTTGTCAAACTGTCCTACAGCTATTTTTAGATAGACACACATAGTACTGTTTTCAACCCAACTGCCCTATGGTATCTTCAGTAGAGCCTCTATCCACTTTTTGACGTTTTTTACCGATTTGTCAAGCTGTCCTACAGCTTGATGGCTGATATCATTATATTAGCAAGATGGTAGTAAATGTCAATGCTTTTTTTTTGCAATTCTCCAATTTCAGTAACCACAACAAATTTTATTTCACATTTTTATATAAAACATTGAGCACAAGTGAACTCCATAGAAAGCACATCGGGACCCTGTTATATGTAATTAACGGTGTCTTATCGCCCCCTCAGGTGACCCGCATAAGCGTCTTTCCGCATCTGCCGGCAATTTTATGGCCGGACCTCCTCCACGGCACCTGGCTCCTTCTTGTCCCGGAGTTTGCGGAACAGGTGTCTCTTGATGATCTCCTCAGCCTTTTGCGTATCGTGGGCTTCAAAAGCATCGATGAGCCGTTTGTGGTCCATGTGGCCCTCATAATACAGCTCGGAGTTCTTATCAGCGCTGGAGAACTCGTTGCGTTCCTCCATCAACGGTTGGGTAAGGGAGTTATACAGAGCTGAAAGGACCTCATTTTTCAGCATTCCTACGATATAGGCATGAAATTCGATTCCGCAGTGATCTAACCCGTGGTGATCCTTCTTCCCCTCACAGACCATCATTTGCTGGAAGTTCTCACGCAGATGGGCGATATCCTCCGGTGTACAGATCTGGCAGGCCACTCGAGTGGTATAAGACTCGATGATATACCGGCACTGGAGCACATCATCTAAGTACTCTGCACTGCTGAGCATATCAGCCAGGCGCCCATCACGTATTTTTTGCAGTGCATTGGGCGCCACAAAGGTCCCTTGGCCGCTGTGGGCCTCTATAATGCCAGCCAGCTGCAAAGATTTGATGGCCTCCCGGATAGAGCCGCGGCTCACATGGAAAAGCTCAGCTAACTTCATCTCACTTTGGATGCGGTCGCCTTCTTTCCAAGCTCCCTGCTCAATCTGGTCACGAATCTGCGCGGAAACATTTTCATAAACTCGGTTCTTCTGTACTGGAACGATCATATCATGTCCACACTTTCATATGTGATAGGTCTAACTATATTATAACATATCCTATTCCATACCATTTGTCAAGCTGTCTTACATTTGAACTGTATTAAGTAGTGCCTTTTAAGCTAATCGCTGTTGGACAAAGTACAGGAGCTTTCTGGAGCGTTCCGGCATCTCCAACCAGACAGATATCGTCATGGCCATCCTGCTCTCGGTGCTGATCCTAGAAGCGACCCGGCGGTGTGTGGCTAAGGAACTGAGTATTATCTCTATTATCTTCCTGCTCTATGGATATTTCGGCTATCTGATGCCCGGTGTATTCCACATCCGCGGCGGTTCTATTGCCCGGCTGGTGAATCACATCTACATGATTCCGGAGGGGATCTTCGGCACCTGCCTGGGGACCTCTGCCAACTATATTGTTCTGTTTGTTATTTTTGGCGCATTTCTGGAAAAGAGCGGTCTGGGAAGTCTGATCCAGGATATTGCCATTGAACTGACCGGCCGGTATGCCGGCGGTCCCGCTAAGGTTGCCGTGCTCTCCAGTGCACTGTTTGGCACCGTCAGCGGCAGCGCGGCAGCCAACGTGGTGACCACGGGCGCTTTCACCATTCCGCTGGGATGGTCTCGGTTTCAAGGCTCTTCTGTGTCAGGTGGCTTCATTCCGGATATTTTGTTTCCCAGCCCGACCGCGCTGACTTTTGGGAAAAGAGGAGCAAACAATATACAGCTTGCTCCTTCGTGCAAGGCATAGGCGATTGAGATATTGTCTTCTGGACTCCAAGCAGCTTCAAGTATTCAGTCTCTTTTCCGGAATAATATTAAATTAGGTGGATGTTACGTCTGGATGAAAAAAGTTTGATTACGCATAAATGATAACTGGACCTGTTGACAAAGTGGCGCGCAAATCCTTTCTGTGGTAAAATGGTTATAGGAGGGATGTAGCATGATGGGACACCAAAGCAGACAAATGGCAATGCTTTTCGTAGATATAGAGTCACTGATTCCAGAAACCCACCTGCTGCGGAAGATTGAGCGGATGGTATCCTTTGATTTCATCTATGATCTTCTGGCGCCATATTATCCGGCAACAGGCCGTCCATCTGTCGGCCCTGTCAGTATGTTCAAAATGCTCTTGAGGCATCAAATCAGAGCGGCGGTTGGTGGAGGAAGTTCAGCTCAACATCGCCTACCGATGGTTTTGCGGATTTGAACTGGATGATGCATATGGAAAATGGGATTTGATTGAGTTTCAGAGCGGTTTGTGCTACAATCATTCTGAAGCTATCTGCCATTCAGGATACAACGCCACAGAAAGTCCAGAGGAAACGTCAGCATGACCAGAAGCGAATTTGACCGGAAATACACATCACAGCTCAACCCGCAGCAGTTGGCGGCGGTACACGCCGTCGGCGGCGCAGTGCTGCTTTTGGCCGTACCCGGCAGCGGAAAAACCACGGTGTTGGTGACCCGGCTGGGCTATATGCTCTGCTGCTGCGGGATCTCTCCGGACGCGATCCTGACCATGACCTACACCAAGGCGGCCACCAAGGAAATGCAGAAGCGGTTCGTCCGGCTTTTTGGCCAGGATTGTCCGCAGATCCCGGAGATCCGCACGATCAACGGCGTTTCCTCTAAAATCATCGATTTTTATACCCGGACACATGGCAGCGGAAGCGCCTTTACAGTGGTTGAAAATGAAGGCGAACTGGCAAAAATCGTTTCCGATCTGTACCGGGAGCTCAGCGGTGAGTTTGCCACCCAGAGCGTGATCAAGGAGCTTCGCAAGGGGATCGCCTATGTGAAGAACATGATGCTTGGCAAAGAGGATCTCGGCGAATTGGACACTGGATTCGACCAATTCCCAGAGCTGTATGTACAGTACAATCTGGCGCTGCGGCAGCGCCGGTGGATGGATTATGATGACCAGATGATCTACGCCAAGACCATTCTGGAAAATTATCCGGATATTCTGGCCCATTTTCAGGACGCCTTCCCCTATATCTGCGTGGACGAGGCGCAGGACACCTCCAAGATCCAGCACGCCATCATTCAGCTGCTGGCCCGGAAAACCGGCAACCTATTCATGGTCGGAGACGAGGATCAGAGCATCTACGGCTTCCGGGCCGCCTACCCGGACGCGCTGATGCAGTTTGAGCAGACCTATCCCAAGGCCCGGGTCCTGCTGATGGAGGAAAATTACCGCTCCACGCCGGAAATTCTCCATTTGGCCAACGGGTTCATCCGAAAGAATACGGACCGCCGCCCCAAAACCGTCCGACCCACCAGAGCGTCCGGGGCGAACGTGCACCTGATCTCGGCGGCAGACCGCACGGCCCAGTACGCATGGCTGCTGGACATGGCGGCCCATTGCGATGGGCGGACCGCAGTCCTGTACCGCAACAACGACAGCGCCCTGCCGCTGATCGACCTGATGGAACGGCAGGGTCTTCCCTTCCGATGCAGACAGATGGATGACACCTTTTTCACCCATCGGCTGGTGGCGGATCTACTGGACATCATCGCCTTTGCCAATGACAGGAAGAACACGGAGGCGTTTCTCCGCATCTACTATAAAATCGGCTGCGGCATCACCAAAAAGGCCGCGGAATATGCCTGTGAAGCCTGTCAGCGCTCCGGGAAAACGGTTCTGGAGGAGCTGCTCACCTTCTCCCCTCTCTCCCAGTATGCCCGGGACAGCGCTGCCGGACTGATGGACCTGCTGCCGCAGCTTCTGGAGGAGACGGCGGCCCGGGGCTTGAAACGGATCTGGACGGAGCTGCGCTACAAGGATTATGTGGAACAGCAGCAATTAGACGGCAACAAGTTTGAGATCCTGACCCTGCTGGCGGAACGGGAAGCCGATCTGAATACGCTGGTCGCCCGGCTGGACTACCTGCGGATGCTGGTCTCAGCGCCGCCGGAGCCCTCATCGGAGGGGCTGATCCTCTCTACCGTCCATTCCAGCAAGGGCCTGGAATATGAAACGGTTTACCTTCTGGATGTGCTGGATGGGATCCTGCCAGCCGTTACGGAGCCGAAGGGCCCGGAGGAGGAACGGCGGTATCAGGAGGAGCGCAGGCTCTTTTATGTGGCGATGACCCGGGCAAAGGACCATCTGTACCTGTTTTCTTGCCTCGACCGCAGCTCTGCGTTTATCAGAGAATTGCGGAGGGAACTGCCGGTGGAAAAAACCGAGGAGGATGACCTCTTCGCCGCCTTGCGGGAGGAGCTCTGCGGAAAAGCCTATTACCACAGGCAAAAGGGCCGGGGCACCGTCAGGGCCGCCTGCGAAGGGCGCTGCATGATCGCCTATCCCGGCGGCGAAACGGAAACTCTGACCGTCGGCCAGATGTATGACCGTCGGCGGGTCCTGCGGGCCGCACCCAGCCGCACCGCCGTTCAGGGAAAGCCGCGGATAGCGATCCCCCCTGCCGGACGAACCGCCCCGCAGCGGGACAGGAGCCTGACGTCGGGGGAAACGACGGCGCTGATGGCCGGTGCGGTACGTGGCCGGAAGGTGATCCATACAACCTTCGGCACGGGAACCATCGTCAGCTGTCAGGGGGCCGTTATGACCGTACAGTTTCCGCAGTCCGGCGAAAAGAAATTCGTCCTGCCGGATGCCGTGCGGCGGGGTCTGCTGCGCTATGACGGCGACGATTCGGTATAGGAAAGCACTCATAGCGTTCCCATTCGTCTCAATCACTCAACTGTAAGGAGGATTTTTGTCAATAACCCCCACCAAATCTAACGATTTGGAGGGGGTTTGCGAGAAATCGTAAGCCCTGATTGACTACCCTAAGTGTTTCGAGCACTACGTTACTCAAGAATGTAAGAATAGGCACCGGCGGGCGTGAATCCGAACCTGCCGCACTGCGGTGTGTGATTAAAAGCTCTGAGGGTAAGGAGCGGTGTTGCACACGAAAACCTTGAGATAACATTGGGTACGGATACCTGATGGCCGAAAGGCCGCGTGGCTTTTTCGTTA
>ENA-USUG01001423-USUG01001423.1-human-gut-metagenome-genome-assembly--contig:-NODE-1423-length-40352-cov-13.809659_pt1 | contig 40352 bp, 32 predicted proteins | sample MGYA00250059_ERZ773394 | MGnify/ENA primary metagenome ERZ773394 (study PRJEB29103, sample SAMN06111957) | human gut metagenome | biome: human gut; feature: ankylosing spondylitis patient; material... | reverse complement strand
AAAAATCACGGTAGACAGCCCGCCGGGAAAAGGATGTACATTCACTATATACTTACGCAAATGGAAGAAAAAATAAACATACTCTATGCCGAGGACAACACCACGGCCGCCATGATATACATGGAAATCCTGGAAGAAGCCGGGTACGCGGTAACCCTTGCCAAGGAGGGGGATAAGGCATGGCAACTATACGAAACCGGCACGTGGGACCTCTTGTTGCTAGACATGGATTTGCCGGAAAAGGATGGTCATGAACTGATTCGCCTTGTGCGGGAAAAAGGAGACCAAATCCCGATCGTGATTCTTAGTTCCGTCAACCACAACCATGCCCTATACGAAGGTGCCGACGATTATCTCGTGAAAGGTTGTAGCGTGGACGACGTGAAGGCACGCTTGGATAAGGCTATCGCCAGAACCAAATGCCTAAACACGGAAAAAGTACAAGGCCTTTTCCGTATTTCTCCCGACACCACGTTCAACAAAAACAACCGGATACTCTCCATCTCCGGCAAAAAAGAAGAGCTGAAAAGCATGGAATCAAACATCTTATGGTTATTCTGCCTGCGGATCAACGAGGTGATTTCCACCGTGGAAATGTGCGAAACACTCTGGGGCATCTATACCTCGGACAAAGAAAAAGCCCTCACAAGATACGTCTGCCTGCTGAACAAAAAACTGAAAGCAGATAAAAGTATAGCCATTCAAAACGAATTTGCACGAGGTTACAAACTCGTGAACGGCTTGTAACACAAAATTTATTCCGGATTAAAAAACAAATAACAACCGAAAATCACTCTTCCAACAGAATAATTCACCAAAGCAGCAATTTCTATAACTTTACAAGCCTCATCCATAATTACGTCTTTCACACACCCCCGTTTACCACACAATTAACGTGAGCTCGATATAGCTCACGTCAATTTAACATTTCAACGTATTATTCAGCAAAGCCCGATTAGAACCTCATATGCGATAAAACTTATCACCTCTCCGTATATAGGTATTCCCAGCAGAATCGGAATACGTCCCATCCATATTTTCATGCAAATTCTTTTCCCTTGAAAAAAGCCCCGTGGTCTTGACCTTGACACTCCTTCCAAAAGCAATATTCAATGCAAAATAGATCACACAAAGAGCCAAAAACACATATATTGCGAGTATAGCCAAATATATTGAAATAGCAACAGCATAAATCGACAACACGGCATATATCATTTCCCACACGGCTTGACGTTTCGAAATCGCACGTTTACTCACCCGATAACGAACGTATAGATAAGCATAAACAAAAACACCTCCAAAATTAAGTACCATAAAAAGAATCCCCCAAATTGGAGATAGCTCATTTGTAGGTGTGTCTTTATTCACAAAAATAGCAGTCACTAACAAAGAAAACAAGGCAACAAGCAGCGAACTTCCTACTACGGCACCGACACCGTGAAGTAAAAGTTTATTCCAACGTTTCTCGGGAACAAAATCAACCTTGGCCCATTTATTAAACCATCGTACAATCAACTCGTACTTAAACACCCAAAAGATTGCGTATAACAATCCAACAATCCCCAATATGATAAAAAGAATTCCCATAAATTTAGTTTTATTGAAAAATTAATAAATCATCTAATTAAAACTACCTACCACACGCCAATCAATCCCCAAACGATTATCTCGAACATAACATCCATCCATAAATACGCGAACACAATCCTTCACGACCTCTCGCTTCAATTCCTTGATTTGCGAGCCATATATTTCCCCCGTATTTTTCACGTTGATAGCATCAAACACATGTTCTGACAAAACAAACAATAGCGACTCCAATTGCGCACACCAAAAACTATTTTGCATACACCTCCCTTTTTCTTGATCCTCCCCGGGTGGATAGCCTCTATAACGATAACAATCCTTAGGGAAATACAAAAACTCATCATTTATTCGAGACACAATCCGACACACATCAACATTCCCACTATTCAAAAAAAATGTACTGTCAACAACATCAAACATAGAAGCTTTCATATTTAGCAAAATTCGGTATCCCGTATCAAACTTATCATTTTCCTTCACCACCTGCATAAACTCACTAACGCCAGACAAACATCCGGTTCCAGAAGTGTCTTTCCTAACCGTGATTGCGACATAAACTTCCCCGTACCGGGAATTGTGCTGGTGTAACACCTCGTAAACAACCCCCTCGACCTTAAAATTCAAGGAAAAGAGTAACATTAATTTATTACTCTGCTTATCTATTCCGTAATCCGTCTCGGTCACTAGAAAATAATCCTGCAACATCCGAACCTCAACCCCTTCCCGCAAAGCGTACAAAAACAAGGCACGCTGCAAAGCTTGTTCTCTGGCAACATCCGGAACCAAATAAGGATCAGACACTCCCCAAAAGAACGAATCTTGACAACCAAACAACCATTCCGGCAAATCCTCCTGGTAATCCGATCTCCATTCATGCACTTGGGAATATGTCCTCCTTTCTTGAGCTTCCGACAAAGTCACCCCAGACAACAACAACGCACACGAGAAAAACTTGAAAAACTTCATATAAAACACGTTAACATCGGCGGAAAGAAAATTTCCTTCCGCCGACCACATTCAATCCTACTTCTGCTCCTTTTCCAAATTAGCCATCTCCTCGTCAAAAACTTTTTTAAATTTTTCATACTCATAGTCGATGCGCAACTTCTCATCACTCTTTATTCGCGAATCCATGGCCTTGGCAATCTCTTCTCCGGCAAGCTCTATCGCCACGTAAGCCTTGTACTTCCCGTCAGGAGTTTTCATCATTTTTTCGCAAATAACACGAGTCCCGGTTAATTTTTCATTAACAACAATTCTTGCCATGTCCTCAAAACGACCTTTCGCCTCTTCTTGTTCCCCAACCTGATATGAAGAGCCGTAATTATCCGTTACTCTCTTCACTGTAGCGTTCATCGCTGTCGCCAACTCTGCTCTAGCCTCAGCCAACGCTTTCTTCTTGGCCATCATCATATCCGTACTCAACGCGTAAGCATTCGCCCTAAAATACTCTTTTGAACTCTGATACTCCGGGCCGGAACAAGGAATATTAACCTCGGTTTCAGCCTCTTTAAGCAACTGTTTCTGACCTCCACATCCCACGGCAATCAATGCTGCCAACGACAACACATAATAAATTCTCTTCATAACATTTCGTTTTTAAATAATAATTATCTATGTTTATTTCAAATTTCTCAACTTTACAGTTCCTTTCGAATCCGATATTTGAATCAATTTAGCCGACTGTATCTTTTTCATTTCCAAAACCAATGACATCTCAACATCCGGAACAATCGTGGCCGATACCCGATGACTATCTTCAGAAGATCCCAACCTCATCCGCTCGATTTTCACCTCTTCCCCTTTTTCGTTAACAACCTTCACGTCATAACGAATCAAGTTCATGTTGTAATCATCCCCCAATCTGTTTATGACCTTCAAACTCAAAATTGTCTTATCCCCGTAATCCTTTTTTCCCACGTAACGCACGAACAAATTCGGGATCAACTCCCCCTCCGCGTACTCGGGTTCCTTACTTGCGGGCTTTTTCACCACGATGACAGGCTTTTTCTCGTCCGGCTTCGCATCAACCTTCACGTCCGGCTTCACATTCGCCACGGGCTTTTTCTTCAAACGATCGGGATTAGGATTAATATCTCCCAACATATCGATATTCATTCTTTTCAGTTCCTTCTCCAACTCCTGGCGCAAACGTTTTGAAACACTCGTCATCGCTGCATTTCTGGCTGCCGTCAACGAATTTTTAGCCGGAGCCAAACTCCTCATTTCATCAATCCCGTAATGCAAAATATCCGCGTTACTCCGGTTATTCACGATATCAATATTCACCGTCGTGTAATATGCCGTGAGATTATACATCTCCCCAGGGATTTCCTCCCCCTTACGGAATTCAGTCTTTACCAACACCAAAACATCCGCTTGAGAGGGTGATTCTGCCAAATCAAAATAACTATTCGTCAACAAACTGGAAACCACTCGTTTCAACACCTGATCCGCACCATCTTTTACTTCCAAAAAAGCTTTCACCGACATTTTCTTGACACTCACGTTCACCCGCCCTTGGGGCATAACCTCCTGCACGCTCTTCAACATCCCCTTGTACACGCTTTTCTCCAACGAGGCAAACAACGACTTGTTCAAAACAATAGCAATTTCTTGACCCGGTTCCTTGGAAGTTATATTTCGAATGTATAAATCCGCGTTACCGGACTCATCCGTCACCAGTTCTTTTGACAACACCCCGTCTCCTGAAACAAATTGGCAAGACAACGCCACGTTCCTCAAAGGAACACCCTCACGCTCCACGTGTACGGAAACCGGAGCGTCTACTCCTTGAAAAGCCCTTCCCTCCACCGTCCCGGGAGTCGTCCTGATAGTTATTCCTCGAAATAAATTCAACAAAGAATTATAAAGTTCGTGCCCGACATCCATATCCTTTCCCTCCACGCTGCAAATCAAATCTTCGTTAATTGCCGGGCGTATCGCCTCTAAACCTTTCAAATAACACGCTAACGCTATCGTCAAATCCCCCCTGTTTCGCGAAGATTCACCCTGCCACCAATAATCAAATCCTTCCCGCACCGCTTTTTCCCTGCGCTTCTCAACCATCTCCTCGTAATCGAACTTGTTCAATTCGTAATACACCCAATACTCTGTATCACTTTGCCAACTACCTCTCATCTTGAAGTTTTCCACGCTCTCTCTCGCCTCCACCCGAATACTTTCCTCGTACTCCGACCAGACTCGATCATTTTCCTCCAACGTATGCAACAAAGAAGTCGACGCCACGTTCACTTTGATTTCCGAGATCAAATCATTCAACGCCTGCTGTTTCGCCTTCTGCATGTAATCCTTCTCACTCTTCGACACACACGCTATCCCAATGTAGTGCATGGACGACACCGGACGCTGCTTCACCCAATCCGGACGCTCTTGAGCCTCCAAATTTCCAAGCAAACAAAATAATAACACCCCCAGCAAATACCTCATAGCCACAATTTCATTTTATTTAATAATCTTGATATATATCGTATTCCCTTCAACTTTTTTCTCGCAATTCACATTTTGCTTCTTTAAATAGAGAAAAAGACTCAAAGCAAAATCATTTGCATCCATTACTTCCTCACGATCCGAACGGTTAGGTACTTGCACCCTATCAAAAATCACACTCTCGGCCGTGGCTCCCTGTATATGATAACTACCACCTTTAGCATTTTTCTTTACCCACATCCGTAACACGTCACTCAACGGGAAACCCATATCTCCCACTTCTGTATCAAAATCTATCTCAGCCGTCCCGGACAAAGAAAAATCCAACACCACGGCATTCCCTTTGCTCTCCTTTTCCGCCAAAGCGGCTACGACCTGCTTTAAAAAACTATCTTCCACATCCTGAATCGCGTAATAACACAACTTATCCGTCGCGTTCGTCTTAAAACGATTGGATATATAGGTTTCAGAGGCCAAGGTTGCTCCCGAAGAAGTCTCGTATGCCTTTAAATTCATCGTAACGCGAGCACCTTCCGCCGTAATATCTTTAATAAGATCAACTTCCACGTAAACATCCGAACCTGAATTTTTCAACAATTCCGCGTCAGGAGAAGTTCGAGAGTCTGCCTGATGCAGAGCTCTACGCTCAATACTCCGGTACTTAGCTTCGAAATCATTCGTATTTACCCCCTTGTTAATAAAACTCTTTTGGATCACGGATACGGCCACCCGACGATCCGAATCACCTTGTAACAAATCGGCAAAAGTTTCATTTCCTTTCCGATAAGGAACCACCATAATCGACGGTAATTCTATCGTTTTCGGCACTACATCCGTCCGGGTCAACACGACCTGATTCATCTCCATATCCCGCAACAAAGCATCATTCGAGAATGTCAACCGGACAACTGCTTTATAAGCTTTCGAACGCAACCTCTCCGGCTCTTCCATCAACTCCTCCTTACGAACAAAATTAAAATACCTTCCCCCTTCAAAAAAACGGCTGAAATAATCTTTAAACTTCTCTTGTCCACCCTCTCCTATTAACGGAAGCCCGTTATTCAATCCCGATATACCCGAGAAAAAATAAGCATAAAAAGCCGACTTGATAGCCATCTCCGAAGCCTCCTTCTTCTTCTCGTGAATTCCGGTCGCACGCACGACAATCACCCCCTGAATATTACTCAAAAATTCCACATCTCCCGAATAAGATTGTCCTTTCATGCCATAAAACACAAACAAGAACAATAATGACAAATACCACTTTTTCATCTGAAACGCGATTTACCGTTTTTACCTACCAACAAAATTTCACTCGTACATAATTCAAGATTTCTGCTTCCCAAAGGGACAACTCGTGAATAAACACATCCTTTCCCTTTGAAAAACAAAAATCGACTGACGAGTATTAAAATAGTATCACTTAAGCCCCTCCTTAATAGAAGATCCAACCCCATCAAGAACAGATGGTTTATAAGTTACAACCATTTTTTTCTTATCTTGATCCGCTTTTTGAATCTCCACCCCACCTTTGGTTACTTTACACAAAGACATGTCATCCCCTTGAACTTCATCAACTTTAACCCTGCCGATTTCCGTGTAAAGCGTTTTTCCCGCCACCTGTTTCTCAACCCTCACGATAAACGTGTGACCTTTTTTCACCCCCATAGATTCACCGCAATCAATATAGAGAGATACAGCACCTTTCTTCTTATCCACATTCTCGATAGCAACAATACTTGCTTTCAAATCAAAATTATCATTCACGAATTTTTTCATGGATATCTTCACGTAATCGATGGTAGCTGTAATAGCGGCCTCCTTCGTGTCCCCGTATTTTGCGTTCAAACCTGCATAATTAAAAGGCTTGCTCACTTTCACCGTACCATCCTCCACGTTTACCAAAGTCAACGTGAAATTAATCAAACCGCTATACCACGTGGAACCGTCATCCTTCTTTTCCTGGGAAGCATCCATTTGCGTCACATGAATCTTCAACATGTAATTAGCCCCCAACTTTTTCATCTCGCTCCGACGAGCCGTCGCATCCCCCATCGCCTCTTCCGAATTACGTCGATCCTTCTCCAACTTCAAACCGGACTCTGCATCAGCATCAATAATCACCAAACGCCCGGTTGCCTGCAAGCCCCCAATGACAGCATGCCGCAAAGTCGTCGGATAAGAATCACCAATACTTTCCGTATACGTGAAATAATCAACTAAAATAACATCCTTACCCGATCCTTCTTGAGCAAACAAACCAAGGTACGCGCACATACACATGGCTAACATTACGATTTTTTTCATCTCTTCCAAATTTTAAATTAAAATAACCATTTCATGTTCTATTGTAATATATCTCTCCCCAAATTAAACGTCTTCAACGTGTGATCCCGATCATAATCGAAAACCAAATCCCCTGTATCCCGATGCAACTTCACGCTATTCAATTTAAACCAGATAAACGCCTTTCCCACCGACATGCCATCCACGACCTCAACCAACACGTGCCCCTCCGGCAACTCGGAAAACCGAATCCTACTTCCGTTATTCAATCGCATTTTATCGATCGTGATCGATTTCCCGTCCGTGGTCTTTATATCCACGAATCCATGCTCACCCTTCACGAAATCAACGCGCTTGATATTTTTATAAATATTAGGACACTTACTCTTGAACGAAGAATTATATCGATCCAGGGCCCGTATGAACTCTTCACCCCGGATGATCTCGCTCCCGTCACTCATCAACGAAACAACAGCCAGCAAGCCGGCAATCGTCGAATGAACATTCTCCTGCACCAGAACATCGTTGATCGCCTTCAACCGATCAGCCATCTCCAACACGCCGCGCTCGTGCTTTGCCTCGATCCGATTCTCCTGCACCAACGGGCGAACAGGCGTGTACATCCCGCTAATCATCCACTTGTTATCGCGCACCACGCTGATCTCCTCTCCTCGCGCCTCCGGCATCATCGGGCGAAACTGGCTATCCAACACCTCTCCCCGATCATTAAATTTCATCATGTAAGAATACCCCTCGTCAACCAATTCACGAGGAACCGCCACGGTCGAAGTCCATTTCACGTTACCGCTCCTGCCCACGTTTACCACAAACATACCTTGTCCCTCTTCCGCCTGCAAAACCCGTCCCCCAACGCGTGCCGTCCCTTGAAAAGAACCGGAAAGAACCACATCCTCGTCATGCCTTGCCAGATGGCGGGGCAAATCATTTTCACCGCTACCGTCCAATGCCAACGCCCACGCGAACCGATCCGACTTGTCCAGTTTCGCCAAGAAAACCCGGTTCCCCTTCGAGGTATTTTTCAACACCTCACGCCCGGCACGAAAAACATCATCGAAAACCCCGGTCACGTAAACCTCCCCGTCTTTACCTTTCACCAACCCCGTGCTGACATTCAACACATTTCCCCCGGCCTCCTTCACCCTTGCCAACACACGATCCTCCCGCTCCCTGGATATGCCACACCCCTCCTCCTGCTTGATAACCACGGCCGACTGATTCGCGTAACGCGGCATCGACATCCCGATCGATGCCCCGATATACGTGGGATCGCATGACAAATAACGCTCCCCGTCAAGCAAAAGATAATTTCCGACATTCACGCTGTCCATTTTCACCGCCGCCGCAACGTGTCCCGGGTAACTCAATCCCACGCAGGGCAATCCCGCCACCAACGTCACCAACGAGGAAAAAAACGCCGCGCGATCCTCGCAATCACTATACGGGTAAAACAACACCTCCTCCGGGAAAAAATACTTCTCTTGACCGAATTGCTCTTCATCCGTCATGTAAGGGAACGACTCGTGCAAAAACGACAACAACTTGCTCACGCGTGTTTTCGAATCACACCCCTGCAACCCGGCATACAAACTTTCGGATAAACTCTCTTTCGCCACGTTGGAAAAAGGCGTGTTAAAATAAACACTCAATTCCGTAGAGGGATAATCCCCATAAAAATCAACCACATGCGCGTTATACAATAATTTCACCTCCCGGCCATCGAAAACAACCGATCTCGCCTGTACACGATCGACTGAAAAATTCAACGCCGTCTCGAACCCCAAATCCAACAACCGGTTACTCCCGGCAAAATTCTTCTCGTACGTTGCCAACCGCTTCAAATCCGCCATGATATAATAATGAAGTCCACCCCGCGAAATATACGACCGCCCGTATATCGCTTGCCGTGCCGGAAGTAAAATCGACACCTTTCCCTCCCCGAATCCCAAGCTTGCCATGTAACCGGACTTATTCATCAAAAACCAGCACAACAAATGTCTGGAATTATCTCCCTTCAAAAAATGATCGGCAAACGCCCTTACCAACATGTAATATCCCCAGTCATTCAACCCCAATGCACTCTTGTACGCGAACAAGCAGTCGAGCAACTCGTCATAATTCGACTGGCTTGCCCGCAACCAGTAAGAAGCGAAATACTCCTCGTTCACCTTTTCACACTCCAATTTCAAGGCCTCGTCAACAGGCAACACGACCTTATTCCCGTAAAAAACATAACAGACCTGCAACTCCCGCACCTGCTTCGAACCGCTTTTTTTCGTGCGAAGAACCGGACTGGCGTCCCGGACAACCAAACGCCCCTCGTCCGGATTCTCGACACGCAATAAAACTGTTTTCACGTCCTGCTTCGCCGATGCCACGGGAGACACTTTCGGCTTCGGCACCCCGGCATCCCGCTTCTTCCCGGCAAACATCTCGTACTCCTTCCACCTCTGCTTCAAAAACTCCGAAAACTCCTTGTCGCGAGCTTCCACGAAAGCATCATACTCCTTTTGGAGTTTCTGCAAACCGGCCTTCTCCTCCTTCGCGAACTTCTCCCTCTCGGCCCTCTCCCTCTTCAACCACGCCTCGTAATCCTGCCCGTACAAACACCCACCTGTAAACAAGACCACCAACAAAACAAAATACCCTTTCATTTTCATCTTTCCTACTTTATCATCATCCATCTATTTTCAATCACGATTACATCTCCCGCTCATTCGCGCTTCTCCAACAACTCCCCCAACACACCCCTCAATTCCATCTTCAAACGCCTCATCTCAACGATAGCCCGGGCTTCGAGCAACGCGACCCGCTTCTTCAAAACCACCCCCTTCAACTCCGGCTCACCCTTCAAAACAATCTCCTTGAACGACACCCCCCGGGCGTAATGCGCGACAATAGCCGTCACCAGCTCATGGTCCGTTATCTGCAAATACCCCCGCAAACTACTCTCCTCGTCATAGAGAACCACCGCCAACAACTTGGCCATCTCGTCGTCATCATTTATATCCAGTAATATACTTTCCATGTATATCGTTTTATATAATAGTGTCACAAAAACCTAAACGTGACACGAACCAGCCATTTTTTTCAAAAAATAATTATCGCTAACCGTCCGCATTCATCCATTTTAACTACATTTGCCCAAAATTATATACGGTTGCTAATACATGATACAAGACAAAGAATGCATCATTCGTGAGTTCTTGATGAAAGACAACGAAAACTATAATCTCACTTCGCTCGGCTTCATACAAGACTTCGAAAAAGAAATCTCGTTTCTTTTAGAACTAAGTCAAGACCTCCCGATGACGACATTCAGCGCGTGGAAACACCAACTTCTGAACACCTACTACGCGGAACGACAATTCCCCGCTTTCGTGCAATCCAACATAAATGTCCCGCTTTTCATCGAAAACATTTACAGCAAAGCACAAAACATGGTAGAAACCAAATACTGGAAGGAGTCGCCCGCCGAAGTCAACACTTACATCGCCGCGTTCAAAGACTCGCTCGCCTACCTGCTACCCCGCGACCTGTTTCTCAAATACTATCATTACTACTTTACAACCGATCTCCGGCTAAACACCCCGGAAGAACTATACTACTACTGCCAGCAAATCACGGACACCATATTTCCCCTCTCCAGCACCGAAATACTGGAACACGTCAAGAACGCGCACCCCGTATTCTGCACGGGTATCTCGAAATGGCTCAAAAAACTGATACGACAAGACCTGCCCGAGCGGGAAGACATTCACCATGAAACATACATCGCGTTCATCGAGGCCATCAAAAAAAACCGGCTGGCCGCCCCCGAACAACCGTTGTCCATCAGAAATTACGCCATCGGGATCATCAAAAACAAATTCATGGAATCCTATCGCCAACGGAAAACACTCGTGTTAAAAGAAGAAAACCAACTAATCACCTTGCTCGATCAGAAAAACCCCGAAACCGAGGAGTGGCTGGTAGAAAAAGAAAAAATATTAAACATCCTGCAAGACCCGGACAACCCCTTGCAGAAAGAACTGTTCCGGGGAATAGAAGACAAAATAGAAATATTCATACTCCATTTCGTGAAAGGCCTCTCCTACGAGGAGATCGCCATCCAGAAATACGGCAACCTCGCCCCGAAAGAATTGAAAAGGAAAACGGATAAATTTCGGCAAGACATTTGTCGGGTAAAAGCCCCGTTATGTTCCCACATCGAAAAAATCATCTCTAAACTATAGACCCATGCAAGAAAAAGAATGTACATACACGACCGCCCAAGTTGGACGCTACCTGATGAACAAAATGTCCCCGGAAGAAGAAACCCTTTTCCAGGAGCACCTTATTTCCTGCCCTGCCTGTTGTCGGAAACTGCAAGAAATGCGAAATCTTGCCGCCGCGTTATCCGCGAACCGCCCCCATTCACTCGCGAAGAGAGAATGCAAGAAACGCCACTTCGTGAAAATACTCGTCTCCATCGTTCTCTTTTTCTCCGGGAGCTACGGCATCTATTGGTGGCAATTCCACTCCACGGAAGAAGAAGTCTTTCCACCCGCATCACCCGACATTTTTCACCACGCGGACACGCTCAAAACTCCGGACACGCTTAACATCACGAGAGAAACCGTGAAGTAAACCTTCACCTCCCGCACCTGATTTTTCCACCCACTCCCCAAGCGAAAAACGGGATTGCCGGCCGGACAACCTGTTGTCGAATCCTACTATCGGCACGTACAGCAACAAACGATCAATATTCATTCCGATTTACTAGCTGAAAAAGCGATCAAAATGCTAATTTATTGCCATCAAAAAGCGAGCCGCTCCCATTCCGCTCCCATTCTCCTCCCATTCCGCTCCTAAAATAATTAAAAAATATAGGATTTAATTTGTAATAACAAATAAATAGATATACCTTTGATTCATATTTAAACGCTGCTAAGTAGCTACGCATTCAATTAACAGTGCTTTAATACCACCTTTAAAAAAACACAAATGGCAACAGTAAACAATTCCTCTCTCCAAGGTGCCTCCGGAAAAATCGACGGGCACGTGGCTTACACCGTGGGTAACAAAACTTACCTGCGCAAGCTTGCCGTAAGCATTAGTAACCCACGCACCGAAAAACAAACGGCACAACGAGTCAAGCTTACCGCCGCGCAAACCATGTACAGGGCCATCCGGGGAAGCCTCCTCGAAAAAGTCCACGCCATCGCGGCGAAAGAAGAAGAACGGAGGTCCGGCTACCACGGTTTTCTACACGCCAACATGAACATGTTCGGCCAGGACGATTACATCGATTACCCCCGGTTGGTCATATCCACCGGCAGCCTGCAATTACCCTTCGGCACGAAAGCCACGAGGTGTACCCCCGAGGAGTTGGAACTGGCGTGGCTCGACAACTCGTCAACCGTCACGGCTCAACCCTCTGACCGGCTACTCGTTGCCGCCATCTTCAACACCGAACCCTACCAACCCGAGGTGCTGGAAACGAACGTTTTTTGCCGGCAAAACGGCCAGGCCTCCGTTCTTTTGCCGGAAGGAGAATGGGAAACTGCCCATTTATACTGCTTTTTCAGCGCGGAGAACAGAAAACGGTTTTCCCCGTGCATGTATTTCACCGTTTCAAAACTTTAATACCAATTTATCATGGCTATTTTCAATCCAAGCATATACAAGGATATCTCCGGTTCAGTGGGAAACGTAACTTCCTACAAGATAGGCAAAACCCAGATTGCCCGGGCAAAAACGAGATTCATGAAAGACGCGAAAACCCCGAAACAGCTGCAGCAACGCGCCCGGTTAAGACTGATCACGAGATTGCGCCGCAATTTTATCGCGATTCTAAAAACAGGCTACTGCACCTCGTCCGGCAAAACATGTACCAACTGCTTCACCCGGGACAACATCGGCAAGGTGAACGCGGAGGACTGGGATCATCCCACCCTGGATTTGCTGACCCTCTCGCTATCCGACGGTAACTTGCGGCTTCCCCTGATGGAGGCGGAAGTGAACGCGGAAAAACGCTTGGTCGCGTTCCGGTGGAAAAAACAACCGCTGATGCCGTTCATGGCAAAGAGCGATCAGTTGGTGGGTGCGGTATACGAGCGGAAAGAAGAAAGAAGTCGTCTTGTAAAACTAGGCTCCCGGGGAGAAAGCGGGGAAAAGACATGGACCCCTCCCGCGGACTGGGACATGAGCCAACTGGTCGTGTACGGCTTCGCTGTCAGCGAGAACGGGCAGGACGCGTCGGGTACGCTGGGGCTTATTGAAACAGAAAAGACGGATACCTCGGTCTTTGATACGGAAAATATCTAAACAACAAGGGAAATGAGAGTAAAAATACTTACGGTGATAGTTTTGTTATTAATGTCCATGGTTTCTCGGGCACAAGAGGAAGAATTCGAACAATTTGTGGATAACATTTTACACGAAATACAAAACACTGACTCCACGTTTCACCTTAATTTTCATATCTTTAGAGATAGCATTGCGAAAGAATTTTCGAATTTCAGGGATAGTGTAAACCGGGAATTTGCCAAGTTTTTGGAACAATCCTGGGAAACGTTTCCCATCATCCCTCCCACCACTCCCGTTCGCTACAACCAAGTTCTCTTCTCCCGCAACCAAACCACCTCAAAAATATACTCCCCTGAAACAGACGAGAAAAATTTTTTTGGCATAGAAATCGATATCCATCTTCCCGAGAATATACCAACAGAAACCTCAGAAATATCAGAAAAATCCGTCGGGCAGATTTGGCTCGCCTTAGGGAACTCGGATTTTTCAACCTGCTTGGCTGAATGTTTGTTGCTATCATCCCACTTGAACTTAAACACGTGGGGATATTATCAATTAATCTGCCACATAACCCGTCAGCAATCCGTTTCGCCCGATATACGCATCATCATGCAATGTTTTCTCATGAACCATCGGGGATATAAATGCCGAATGGGAATTATCAATAATCGAGAACTCGTGTTATTACTCCCCTTTAACACAAAAGTCTACAGTTTCTATCACATTCTCATTAACGATATTCCCTATTACATCCCGGAAAAGAAAGAATTTGCAGTAAATAAGCTGAAAACATATTCCCGGGAAATCAAATTTGCCACGCAGACCCCGGATCTATTCCTACACGCCCCGCTGAAATTAGGACAAAACAAGTTTAACCGTAAAGAATTTATATTCAACAAGAAAAAAATCATTCTCCCGGTAAACGAACATCTCATCGACTTTTACGCGACTTATCCCGCTTGCGACCTCCGCGTGTACGCTTCCGCCCCCATAGACACAGCCTTGCTGGCCCCCTTACGGGAAATGTTGCGTAAAGACTCTTCCGAGTATACCCACACCTATGAAATATTACGTTTCATGCACACCTGTTTCAAACATCAATCGGATTCCATCGTATGGGGACGGGAACGCTATTTTTTCGCAGAAGAATCCCTATACTATCCATACCTAGATTGCGAAGACAGTGCCATCCTGTTCCGCCATCTCGTCAATCGCCTGACAGGGCTGAAAGCAATTCTGGTCGTTTATCCCGAACACGTTGCCGCAGCGGTAGACCTTCCCTGTCGGGGAATGGAAAAATGCGTGATACATCACGATAAAAAATACATGATCTGCGAACCCTCGTACATCGGAGCCCAACCGGGAAAACAAATACCCAGTATGGAAAAAACCAGGGAATTATTCTGCTACTAGTTCGCAGTCCACGTCCTCTTCCGGAAAATATTGCCAAATATGCCGCCCACAAAGGACATATCCTCCTTCTACCACGGAATATCCATCAGATCTGACATCCACTACACCCCCCTCTTCTATAGGGCAATCAGCAACACGAATCCATTTATTCATTTCCGGTTCATAATAAAAAGTAAGTGGTACCCCCTGTAAATCAAATGACTCATAAGGATACATACCTCCAAATAAATAAAATCGACTATCAATTTCTGTAACGAAAGGCGTCCACATAAAACTTTCAATAGGAAAATCAGGTAACCTATCCCAAGCATAAGAACGAAAAGGGAAACGGGCAAAATTGGATCCACTCCCCACGTACAACACATTATCTATAATAAACAAATATTGTCCCCCGTTAAACAACTGATTATAACCGAAAGGAATAATCGTGTTATCACTCACGTCAAATCTTCGTAAGGCTGAACCTCTTGATTTATAATAGATATACCCCTCATAAAACACTCCGGAATAAACTTCATCTTCTGCCAAAACATTCAATAATTTCTCCCAAGTATGCTTTTCAACATCATATTTCCACAATTCCGAGTAGCCGACAGTCCTTTGTGAACAATAAAAACAATTCCCCGCGGTGACAATCAAAGGAAAGAACACCTGCCCCAGTATCTCTTCACGACGTAACCATTCTCCGGAATCAAGATTGTATTCCCATAAAGCCTGACTCCCGAACAGGAATAAACTCCCGTTACAAGCAGCTAATGTTCCAACCTCCACCACCCGATCGGGCAAGGAAACAATCTTTTTCCAAGGCTGTTTTCCCAACTGACCTGATGGCCGGGTCTTAAACTTATAGGTTTCCCCATAAGCAATACCTCCAGCATTCTCGATAAAAGCACGGGCATAATAGGTGGTCGAAGGTCGTAGATCGTGCAAATATATCTGTTGATATTCCGTGATTTTACCCGTTACAAAACTTCCCGTTTCCCCAAGACTATCCAAACGCACCCGAGGGGAATCACCCCAACATATTCCCATTCGCTTAATATTCGTGGCACTCTTCTCCCGAATCATATACCCCGTCCTGGCCGAACGATCGGAAACCTCGCAAACCGGAGAAGTTGAAATTTTCCCAACACCGGCAACCTTCGTTTGGACACTTTTCACCTCACTATAATATACCTTTCCTTCTTTTTTCGCAAAAGAACGACAATAATAGGTCTGACCATACTCAAAATCATATAGATAAGTACTAAGATTATTTTTCGAACGAATCGCACAAATCGAAGGATAGTGACCGTTTAATCTAACGTAAGGATCAGTTCCCCAAACAAGTCCCACGGAATCAGGCTCTCCTTCCGTGTATTCATGCATAAAAATGTGTTGATACGTCTGGGCTGAAATAAATGATAGCATTCGTACACTCCCATCAGATGAAGGAGTATTGAATACAAACTCCGGAGAAACACCGGTAAATTCCGCATTTTGCACGATCGCTTGGCAATAATAAGACAAGTCAGGAATTAAATTAAACAACCTTACTCCATAGGTTGTATCGTTTGCCAAGGTCAACACGATTGTATCTCGATACTCTTCTCTTAAAAGGCTATCCATGCTGTAAACAAACAAAGCTTTCACTATTTTCCGTTCTCCTGTCGACTTTAAACATACCCGGAGATACACATCATTAGGTAAACAGGTATCCATTTCTATTTCCGAAACAGGAACTCCTGCCTGAGGTGAATAGGAACCACTTCCCAACGGAGAATTACTTTCCCGCACGCAAGCTTCCAAAACGAAAAACAGACAAATCGAAAAAAACAACACCTTCATATTATCTCCAATTAATCAACCGTTATTAATTGACAATCTATATCTTCTTCCGGGAAATATTGCCAAATACATCCCTCACACACCACATAGCCATCGTCTATTATCGCATCGCCACCGGAAAACATATTAATAAAACCTACACTTTCTACAGGACAATCTGCCTTACGCTGCCAGCTATCTCTGACCGCATCATAACGCAATAAAATCGGCAAATATCCTTGCGCACTTGTTTGATAAGCAAACATACCTCCACAACGATACAAATAACCGTCTTTCTGAAAAAGATAGGGAAGACTTCCCGCATAAGGCGCATCCGTACGTGATCTCCAAACCCCACTCGAAAGAGAATATTGAAGTATGCCACTACCTCGTCCCACATAAATACTAGAATCTACCGAAAATATGTAATAAGGCCACGGGAACACGTGACTCGACCCCAATATCTCATATTTTTCTTGCTGCACATCATACGCTATCAAACCAGACCTCGATCTCAGTATGTAATATATTGTCCCGTCACACAACACCCCTCCACGAAAATCACAGGAATTCAACGAATCAATTAATGAGCTCCATTCGTCCCTTGCAATATTATAACAGGCCAAACCATAATTATTCTCTTGGGAATTATAATTACAATAAAGGACACTATCCACGGAAGTCAATGCCAATCGTTCATGCTTAAGTCCTGGTAAATCCGCACATTTTTTCCAAGAGAGCGTGGATAAATTGTATTTCCACAAATTTTGCCAGGAATCCGCTAAAAAAAGGTTTTCGCCGGCTCGCACCAATATTGCATTCTCCGAAACTCGTTCTGGCAATCCCGTTACTTTCTTCCAAGGTTCATTGACTTTTTCCCCGGGAGTTTTTGTTGTAAAGGAATACTCCTCTGCATACGCAATTCCACTAGCATTTTCCACAAACGCTCGAAGATAATAAGTCGTTCGGGGAAGTAAACCGGTCAATTCAATTTGATTGTAATCCATAATGCTTTCCTCAATCACCCGATCGCTTTCCTCTCCTCGTTCTACCGTCGGATGTAACGAGGTCCCGAGACAAAAGCCCAAACGTTTTATCTTCGAAGAACTCCTACCCAATAGCATGAAACCGGTCTTTGCCGAGGATGAAGAAACATTCGTAACGGGAGATGTACTGATTTCCGCCAGAACCATCTTTGCCGTTTTGGCACTAAGCACTGAACTATAATATAATTCTTTTCCTTTAAAGACAAAAAAACGACAATAATAAGTGGTATCCAATTCATAATCCGTGATGTAGATTCCATACTGATGATTTTCTTGAAATTTCTCTATTTCCTCCGAATAGGAAGAATTTCTTCGCAAATAAGGATCTTTTCCATAAACAAAGCCGATAGAATCAAAACTACCATTTACTTGCGCATAAAAATCAACATAATCATAAGCCTGAAATTTCGCCCCTGTATAAAATTTAATCTCTGAATTTGCATTATCTTTTGTGGTAAACACGAACTTCTCCAAACAAGACTCCCATTCCTCATTTTTCACCGAAATACGACAATAATAGTCCTCTCCCGGTATCAATCCCGCCAATTTGGCTATATACACCGAATCTCCTTGCAATATCATAGGTATGGAGTCTCTATATTCGAGTCGTACCAAGGAATCCAAACTATAATAACAAATTCCTCCCACCACCTTCCGCCCTCCAGCAGATTTTAAATTCACCCGAACGGTTGCCCCATAACAAGTTATCGAGTCAACTGCAGAAAGTGCAATCTCGGGACGATAGGCTTCTTCAGCAAAAGAATTCTCTCCAACCGGGATACCGGTCTCCCGCACACAAGCCGTCAATATACCCAAGAGCCACAACAATATAGCAATCTTTTTTTTCATAGCCATTAAAAGATAATCCCTAACCCACCGGATAACTCCCAAAATTTACCATTAATACCCGACATCCCAGCTGACAGGCACAAACGGCGATAGCGGAATATCCCCCCTCCATCGAGTTCCACTCCGGAAAAAGAATCCGGTTCACATTGTAGCCATAAATCCCGCATTTTACTATCATCCACGTACTTATAAAGCGAAGCCCGCCATTGCACCCGGCGTTGCCCGTAACCTCCACCAACAAAGAAATAAAAACTATGCGAAAGCCGGTAAACGATTCCACCGGAGACTCCGAAACGGGATTTTCGCTCTTCGTCCTCCACCCGGTAATACGTCTCCCTGAGATCCCGGTTTATTATCCCGCTGCGGTTACACTCGTAATCGGAACCTCTACAGGAACGCACATCTGTTTTTAAACGCACGAACCATCCCCAACGACAAACCCGGGCAAACATAAGCCCCAAAGGAGCTGTTTCCGATAAACTGTACAACAGGATGTTCTCTCCACGCTCCTCCTTTTCTTCAACAGAGGCTCGTACTTCAAAAGCCAAAATGCCATTGATTTTTTCCAGCTCACTGAACACGTCCCACTCAACCCGTTTTTTGCCCCCGTATTCAACTCTTCCCACATCACCCGCAATCCTTTTGAGAGGGCCTTGCCAATTTTTCCCGTCATCAAGACTATAATATATCTCAATCCAAGTGTATTGCCGGGGAGGTAAATGTTGTAACCGATAGCAAATCTCGATCGTATTACCGACTCTCTTGAACGTCACATCCTGCACCTCTTGGGCATGAAGCGAGATACAAGCTAACAAACAAAAAAATATAATAACGACTTTCCTCATATACTAATTGTACTCGATTAATACTTTATCCGGACGTCCAAACAATTGGGGAGTCTGTTCCCCCCGAATCTTTCGGGAGACTTCCTCCACACGGGAAGAGATGTAATCGGACAATTCCCCGGTCGTGATTTTTCCGTCTCCATCCGCATCGGCAGCTCCCTTCAACCCCAATGCCAAATAATAAGTAAATAGTCCCGTACCGGACTGATCAAAGGCTAGGGAAGACTGGTCATTGCGCGAGGATGTGAACACAAAGAAATTCCGGTTCGTGTGCCACGGGGCTTGTCCTATCCGTCTGACAACCACCCCTTTGGTTCCCGAAATATTCCGCGAAACATAGCTTCTTGAATATTTCGTATCACCCATGAAGCAGGCATCCAGAAAGACCACCACGTTACGGGCCTTCAAGCTATCGAGGTCCCGGTAAAAGCGACTCAACCCGTAGCCACAAGAAGAGGCATTCATAATTTTTCCGTCTACGGGGAAAAGATAAGCCTCCTCTCCATTCTTTTCGGGTACGCCATGGCCGGAATAATAAACATAAACATCCGTCTTTCCTTTTTTTACCATTTTGCTCAACTTACCGTTTACCGGATCGAATAATTTTTCGAAGAAATCACCCCGCACTTCACTGTCATAAAAAGTCAACACACGATTTACGCCAAAAGTGTATTGCAGATACTTAGTCATGAGCATCGCATCCTTACAGGCATAGGGAGCAATCGGAAGATAGCGATAGTTTTCTACCCCAATCACGATGGCTATAGCCTCCTCGTTCGGTGTCTTTCCCCGGGGAATCCGAAGGATATCCTCACTCTTGGGCATCCCCCTATCTTGAAGAGTCTTCATCCGCAACACGTTTTCCAAAGTCGGATGCGACGGAAACACGGCATAACGCACTGGAGGTTCGTTGATCCCTAAAGGTATTCTCAATCTCCGGATCATAACATCGTTACTATAAACAGCCACGAAAACAGGCAAATCCTTGACAACACCCAACTGACGGTCGGAGGTAATTTGAAATTGCAAACTAACCGATTCTCCGATGGGCAACCGATCTTTCCCCTGTTCCGAGGTATATTTTATCAAAACATTCGCATCTGTTGACGAGACTCGATAGTTACACCCTTCCAAACTTCTACCCAAGTTGCGCAACACGACCTTTACATCTGCCGTCTCACCAGCCCGCAGTATTCCGGCATCATTCAACACCTCAACACCCATGCAAACGAGATCCGGCTCTAAACGCTCGACCGAATTAAAATACACAACGCTGGTATCCGGTTGTACCCCGAAATACTCCGATACGGAAAATCGCAACGAGTCGATTCCCGTACGCAAATCTTCACTGGCAAGAAGTGGGATGACAAGCATTCGTTCCGCCCCGGCTTTCAACTCCGAGAGGTAGATATTCTCCCGACAAATCAACGTGTTCCTAGAGGTATCTAATCTTTCAACCTTAATCCCGAAAGCACTTCCTTCCCCACTATTCTGAAAATACACGTACAGCTTCACCGGCTCTGCAGCCTCGATCAATCCATCCTCATTTCGATCCTGCAAACGCATGGATACCGATAACCTTGAAGGTTTCGAAAATTCGTACACGGGTTCTATCTTCACCCTTTTCCCTTCCGACTTTCCGGAAACGACACGCTGTCCGAAAAGTAGAGCGGGTAATAAACATATCCACAAAAGAATGACCACATACCTCATATATCAACACATTACTCGATTACAAAATTATGCCACACTTCAACACGATCCCGTAAAGGTATTTCGAACAACCATTCCAGAACAGACTCGTAATCCGCCTTCCCAGTATAAGGAATTTTCTCCCGCGTTGCCACAATAAGCATCACGTTATTCTCCCAATTATCCCGCCCGTTTTTTGTCAACACGTATTCCACATCACATTCACTGGGGAAATGGAACACATCGCCACTCCGAAAACAACGGTCATCTTCATAGCGATTCGGGTATACCCGAAAGCCACACGACGGGTCAAACACAAATATCTTCAAATAACAATCTTTAAACACCCGACAAGAAAACGAGAGTATCTCCCCCTGCCGATAAGTGTTATGTAATCCCTCCAATTCTATTTTAAATCCGGGATCCCGTTGCTGGGTCTTTTTTACTTTAGCCCGGATTCGCACCTCCACGAAGAGACGATCCGTAGCTTCTTCGTATATCTTTCTCACGGTTTTCTGGCTTACCTGCACGATTCCTTGAATCTCTCCACGCCCGATGTAATTGTACACCTGTTTATAAAACGAGGTATCTACTCCCTGTATTGCCAAAAAGGAATAGGCTATTTCATCCTCGACTCCCGCCTGTCGTAGGGCATCCCGCTTAGCCTCAAACAAGGCCTTTTCTTCCGCTTCTGCCAAGGAAATATCCTTTGTCACTTCCCATCGACCTGTGGCCTCCCGAACCTTTACCTGAGTATATCCCCCGATGTGACAGAACAATAAAAAAGTAAACACGAATATAAATTGCCGCATAATATTATTGTTTATATCCCAAAACCAATACAACTTCCGTTTCCCCACTTTTTAACACACGGAATAGTTCCATGATATAAACAAGATTTTTCAGAGAAGATGAACCGACAATTTTACTCTCTACGGTAGTTTGATGCTCTAATCTTTCCCCGTATTCTCCTTCATTCACAATCTCGGTATTGACTTTCGATAAAGTAGCAACCCGAGAAGCCAAACGCCCCGTCAATTCTATTTTCGCTTGATTTTCCGCCTGGAGCTTAGCGATGTTATAACTATTTCCTTTAGCTGTCACAGGAATTAATATACACGAAGTATCCCGTTCCCACCGTCTCAACATTGCGATCTGTTCCCGCATTTCAGACATTCCCGGTAATACCTGATATTTATTCCTAACGTAATCACGACATAACCGATCTATCGTATGTTGTTCTTCATTTTCTGAAGGGACACGTACCGCACAACCACCAAATAAAAATATACAATAAATACCAAGTAAAGTTATAAGGTTTTTATTCATAGCAACCAAGACCTTAATAATTCCACAAATCTAGTAATTATTTCAGAATTTTCACATTTTACAAGTAAACAAATTAAGAATCTATCCCCAGATTCGTGAAATCCCCCGTGATTTCAATTCTCGGCTCCGGGTATTCAAAAAGGGCAAAGCGGGATTCCGTGCGCCCTTCAGCATAATCCCACAACGAACTGTAATCCTCCACCCGTTCCCCCAACGCTTGCAATTGGCGCAAATAAGCCGCTATCGACTTGCTTTCCACGATATAAATACTCCCCTCGTGATCCACTTGGGGGCTATGTCGTCGTCCCACATCCAGAGAAAAATGTAAAATACGTTTTCCCTCCTTGGTCATTCCCACCGTCTGGTACGTCATGCTCTTCCCGATTCCCGGCAAGTTCATCACGTTTCTATCCGTGGCTAAAAACGGTTGCCGAAATTTATCCAATAAAAGCGGTAATTCGGCGGGAATCCTTTCCGGGTATTCGAGCAATTCCAAGACCTCCTTTTCCAACTCCATGGATAAATCCCCACCCGCTTTTTCCTCCGACATCTCTTGTACCGAACGACTATTCGGGGCAAACAAGGCATAATTTTCCTCGAATCCCTTCACGGAAAACGTGTAATACGTCAAAATACCGATTCGATTCAACACCTCTCTCAACCTCGCCGTATGCCCCCGTCGCGAAGCTGCCACGGTGAACACGGCCTGATTGGTGATCATCCACCCAGCCTCCAGCAGGCGTCGGGCAGCATGAATCGCCTCTTCCGTCACCTCCAAAGGCGACTCGAAATGAGTTTGTATGAAAAATTGTTGAATCCCGACCTGTTCCGCCTTCTCCCGGAATCTTTTCAACACCTCGATCAACCCGTCATTTACACGATTCGGCAGATAAGCCAATAATCTCGACCCCAATCTCACCCGTTGTATCTCGGCGTATTTTTTCCCTTTTCCTCGCCGCTTGTTCAATTCCCGCTTGCGCACGGCCATACGGAAAACGGCATCCAAGATTTTCTCCAACGTCTGGTTCTGACTCATCAGGGCATCGCCTCCCGTGATCAAAATATCCCGCAATTGAGAATCATGCTCGTAATACATCATCAGGCGTTCCATCTTGACTTCCCACCCGTCCGTCGGTTTCAGCCGATCCAAGTTAAAATTCAAGTGTCCTTTCTGAAAGTCGTACATGCGCTGGCATAAAGCACACAACCCGCCACAGGCCCGTCCCATCGAATCCGGGATAAAAATGGCCACCTCCGGGTAGCGACGATGAATATTCGTGGCATTGGGCAACAACCAACCGGCGGCATTCGGTTTTCCCGGCTCCACCACGTCCTCTTTCTCCCACGCCCGAATCTGCCCGAAATTTTCCACCAGCTCTTCGGAATAGATCACGTAACCGCGGATCGTGGAGTCATCGTACCCATCCGTCCGAATGCTTAACAAGGAAAGATAATACGGGGTCACGAAGAACGGGATTCCTTTCTGTTTCGCCCGGTGCAAAAGTTCCATCAATTCCGGCGATAACGTGTTACCCATGAACAGGTTCAACTCATCCGGATCCCGAACGGCCAGAGCCAAATGAAACTTGTAGTCCCCCCACCATTCACCCACTAACTCCCGTTTTCTTTCCGGGCTCATCTCCCCCTCGAAACGATAACGGGTATTCAATTTACCCCGCTTCTCTATTTTCCCGATTAACAAACCGCATATTCTCTCCCGGTTTTCCCAACGCTCCCGGGCAACATCTTCATCCATCCCGGTTTTCCAGCGTTCCCGCCATTGGTCACATCGCGCCCGATCGGGCAAAACGACTTCGTCTGTCCGGTATTTCTTGAATAGATAATACCAATCCAACAAAAAGTCCGGATGTATGCCATCCCCCTCTCCCCGTAAAGCTTGCCACAACCATTTGATCGGTTCGTAACGAATTTTCTGCCCCGTGGAAAAATCCCGAATATGCCGGGCCTCGTTCATGAACATCTTGAAAAATCGTTTTATAGACGAAGAAGTAGAATGCTTTGCCAAAGCAAGGCGCACGTACCCCCTCAAAAATTGTTCAAATTCTTTCCAATCCTTACTAAGGTTTGCACCTTGCACGATACTCGGGAACTCCCGCTCAAATAACGCCACCAATTCTATACACGAAAAACTCAATACATCTTTCTCCTTCACACTTTCTCTTTATCTTAGATTAAACAAATACGACAAACGGATATCGCCCAAACAAGTCCCCGGAAGTCAGGTTTTAGAATATTTATATAGGAAATAAATATCTGATGTTTACAAATATAAGGAAAAAAGAGAAAGTTCGCAACTAATAAACAAAAAACGCCAGAAGGTATTCGAAAAAAAGAGTCGTGTCAAAATTTTACATTTCAACACGACTTCCTTAATGAATGAGCTGATCTTGCTGTCTCTTAACGTGTATTCTTTCTCCACGAGAAAGCTTCCTTAAGATGTTGACCTTTTCCTATATTAAAAAGAAAAATATTTGCGCGTGTAATCCTCTACAGCTTTATCTTTCTTGGCTTTAAAATCCTGCAAACGCTCTAACGCCGCTTTGCTACCATATTTACTCATCACAGAATATAAAGCTGATAAGAAAGATAAATCATTCTCCTCCACGGTAGTAACATTTTTCAAATATTTCTCGATATCCACCACCTTTTTATCCAACATTTTCTCGGCCCAATCCATTTGTAATAACAGATTGTTCGGTTTTGTGAAATTACACGTTATCACTTCTTGACGAACTTTTTTCAACATATTTCTTGCCTGCTTCTCGTCTTTCAATTGTCCACACTTGTACGAGTAAAAGAAATGTTGCATCATACTCGTGTACTCTTTCAGCATAAATTTTTCCACCTCATTCCCCACATTCCTTTTCAAAACATCGATATGCTTCAAGATAAAATCATGATACTCGCATTGGTCCTTCGAGGAGAGCAATGGCCAGTATTGCGCTTGCACCCGTTCCTCGTCGGTTAGCATGTTGTATAATTCTAATCCCACTTTTTTTGCCAAGTTTTTATCGAACGAATCACCTACCGCCAACCAATAATCCAACATTTGCTCCTTGTTGCACTTTCCTGCATTATACTGATTTTGCAAATATGACAAACAAGTTTTTTCGGAAAGCCCTTGTTTCAATTTTACGATAAAATCCTCCGTTTCACTTGACCCAACTATTTTGTGTTGCAAACTCCCGTCCGGACGTATGATCAGAAAAGTCGGGAAAGCTCTCACGCCATATTTTGCCAAGGCCGTTTTTAATTCTTTTTTATCCATATCGTACTTGACGCACAGACAAACAGGGTTGAGTATATCTCCGACGGATTTTTCCGTCAACACGTTTGCAGCCATAAATTTACACGGACCACACCACGTCGTGTAGCAATCCACAAAGATCAACTTGTTCTCCGCTTTTGCTTGTTGCAAGGCCTGTTCGAATGGCATATCGCGAAACCGCACCTGGGCAAACTCTTTTTCCAATTCGTCCAATAAATTCGATGCGGGATCAAATTCTCCTTTTCCACCGATACGGTCTTTCAAAGAAAGCAATTGTTCTTTTTCCTTTTCCGTCCCATTGTTCAGAACCATTCGAACTCCCATAGAGCGAAAATACGTGCTATGCATATCATCTCCAAATTCATTCTCTCTCAAAAATTGAAGTACCTCTCCCATATTTTCATCCAATCCGCCCAATGCTAAACAAATATCCCGGTGTAATCTTAAAGAATCTGCCAATCCAGGGAGTGATTCAACATCCTTTTTCAACTCGAAAAGTTCACTTCTATACTTTTTTCTTACTTCCGGATTTTTCTCAACATACCTCCCTACCATTTGACTCGTCACGGCCAAAAATTTATAGAACAAAAAATGATACACTCTTTTTTCTCCTATCAACTTCACATACGTGTCTACATGGCGTATGAGAAATTGGAACTCTTCATCCGAGTATTTTACGTCACTTTGCAGATACCAATAATTGCGGGATAATTTATCTTTTTCTTTCCACTTTCCAGCCCACTCCGCGTATAATTTCTCTATCTCTTCCTTTTTGAAATTATCCTTCAACGCCAAAAGATAAGCTATCTGCTGAGAAGGTTTTAGCTTCCCTGCCGCATAACGTTTTTCCAAATTCGTCAACGAAGATTTTGGATCTAACCAACGCTGTATTTTCACTAAAAAATCCTCTACCTGCGCCCCTCCGAGAGCTCTATATTGTAAGCTTCCGTCCGGATTAAAAATCAAAAACGTAGGGAAAGATTTCACCCCGTATTTTTCCGCCAATATTTTTCCCTCCCCAACTTCCATATCAAATTTGATATTAACGCAACGGGTATTCAATATATCCCCGACTTCCTTGACCGGAAACACGTTATTAAGCATCGTCTTGCAAGGACCGCACCACGACGTATAACAATCGATGAAGACCCATTTTTTCTCGGCTTTTGCTTTCGCCAACGCTTTTTCAAAAGACAAATTTTCAAAATATACTCCCGTTTGGGCAAAAACGTTCATACATAGTATGACACATACTATACATATAATACTTTTTTTCATACAGTTACATACATTTCAATTAAAACTACCCCCTCCAACTCCCCCTTACACAGGGGGAGAGTTGATTAGCAAGTGATTTCCCCTCCCGAGTAAAGGGAAGTTAGGGGAGGTAGCCGTTAAAAAATAGACTTGTTAGATGGTCTCCTCTTTGTTTTTAATTCAGACTCTCTTCAAATTTCTCGACCAATTTTTTCATTATCTCGAATTTGCGGAGAATTTTGCTATACTCTCCGTATTTCGCGGTGAATATACTTTCCTTTCCCTGGTAAGCATACACTGCCGAGATAAACTCATGGAGATCTTCTGTTTTAGATAACGTTACTTTATACTCGTTATCTTCGCATCTCCATTTCAAAAATCCAAGGTTTTCACATGGATTTTGAGCCTCCGTGGAGGATGAAGCACAATTTTGGTCATAATACGTACCGGACTTTTTATCTTCGTCGGTTATAGCATAAAATTCATCCACCTCTGTCTGGTATTTCTCAGTATACATTTCGAGCGTTTTTGACGTGATAATACGTCCCGCCCACATGGACAACTCCTCATCATCCATATTTTGAAGAGATGATAGGTCTCCGCACATCACGCCTTTCAAGCTCCGGAAATAAACGGAATGAGTAAAAGGCAAAGGACGTTCCCCAAACCATCCTTTGGGTACATTGGCATGCATATAAACAGCCTGCACCAAAAGTAATGAATGAGGACGGTACTGCCCACTTTTCGGCAAGTAAGGAATCACCCTTTCTTCTATAACTTCCAGCGCTTTAAGCATATCTTCCTCGTTCACCGATAATCTGATACTATCAAAATCCGTATAAGTTCCAAAAACATAATACCCCGGATCAAATAACTCTGTATAGATAATCGGTTCTCCATAAGCATCAACCCCTCGTTCCTCCTGTCCTAAGGTATCATTAACGAAAATTGTCAATCCATAATCCTTATATATGCGATACAATGCTTGGTTCAACTCTCCCGGCTTATCTTTCACTTCAAACCAATCCGTGATATTTTCCGTCCCATGCACATCGTTATCCTCATCTTTGCTACACCCCGTGAAAAACAACGCACATGCAACAATTCCGTACAATATATATAATTTCATATTTCTATCATTTTACCTGTAAACTATTCTTTCTTTCTATCTTCCCGAACCGGGTTATCCACCATGGCACCTTGGTCAAATTCGATCTCGTAATCCGGTATCGGCAACATCCATGCATTATCCTCCCCGTAAGGCTTCAAGATATACGTTCCGTCATAAATACCTTGCTCCCTTGACATCGCGGAAGGGGAATATATTCTATGAGAAATCGATCTCTTTTCCGGGTATTTGGGCGATACAGCATAACGACGCAAATCGAACCAACGGTGCCCTTCAAAGCACAACTCCCGGCGACGCTCTTCCCGTATAAATTTCACGAGTTCTTCCCCTTGCAGATGATCAATGGCAGGTAATTTATCTCTCGTGTAACGGTGTTTCATGAATGTTTTCAGCGTGTTGATTGCCTCGCTTTTATCCAACATGGCTTCCGCTTCTGCTTTATTCAAATAAACTTCGGCACCGCGAATAATACAAGCATCGAATATTTCCACGTAACCTCCGACGGCTCCTTTTCTCACGCAATACAATCCGTTATCGATTTTTGAACTTGCCATAAATGCATTCAGCCGTAAATCTTCTGCTTCTTCATACTTGCTGTACAATCCGATCAGCTCATCCGAAACCCGATAACGTTGTGCTACAGCCGAAGCTTGATTCTCAAACAAGGGGTACCAAGAAGTCGAGCCTTGAGTAAAAAACATTTCCGGGGTAGTTTTCGTGTAAAAATAAGGTCCTCCTTCTGCCGATATGTTCGCCCCATTCAAATCAGTCAACGGGCACCCCAACTCGATGATCTTCTCGCATTCGGCCAAAGCCAATTCCCATTCGCCCATGTAGAGATACACCCGACTCAACAAGGTATGGGCAGCCTTTTCGTTGACCCGATAAATAGTCGGTTGCGTTATACCTTTCAAATTCTCGCAGGCATCCTTCAAATCTTTCACGATCTGCTTGTACACCACCCCGATCGCATCCCGACTATAATATTTGTCTTCGATATACTCGGTTATTTTCAAGGGTACCCCCAAATCTTCGTCGGCAGTTTCCTTCACGTAAGGTGCCGCATAAAGATTCACAAGCATATAATAACAAAAAGCTCTCAAGAATTGTGCTTCTCCCCGCACCCGACGTTGATCCTCTTCCGGATCATTCGGGAACTCGTCCACGTAAGCGTTAATCACGTTCAAATAACTGATACATTGGTAAAGGCGCTTCCAGTCCCAATCGTAAAGATCATCACCATTGATTTTTTTCCATGGTTCCTTTGCCCAAATATAAAAATTCCGCATAGCAGCTACACTAGCTTGGTAAGCATTTAAGTCGGTCTTACCGGTTAAATATTCCTCCGCATCGTCATCCATCAGATGAAGATACGGCCAATAGTGAGCCCCGGAAGAGTTAATAATTATAACTTGATTATTAACATCATTTTTCAAGTACCCATTTCCTATCAGTACTTCATTTAAATCTTCGCAGGAAGAGGCATATACTTTGTCATTTGAATACTCCTCCAAAAAATCTCCGCAAGAAGCAAGTATCAAGCTTCCCACACATAATACCATCGTGTATATTAACTTTTTCATCTCGTCAAAATTAGAAAGTTACGTTTAATTGAAGCGTGTATGTCGGTCGAACGGAAATATTGATCAGACTCGATGAACCCGATTGCGACGGATCCTGTCCCTTCAACTTTTTACTGCAAATCGTGAATAAATTCGAGCCGCTCACGCTCAAATAAGCCGATTGCATATACAATTTCCGACAAATTTTTTCCGGCACCACGTACCGCAAAGAACAACTTGACAATTTCAAGTAATCACCGGAAGCCACTCGCAAATTGGAATTATCATATACCTCCCACAAATTTCCTGCAAATTTAAATGCTGAATAATCAAACCACCACGGTCTATTTGCAGCCTCCCAGTCAGCCCCTTTCAATATTCCCGGGATATTCGTGTGTAACTCATCTCCCGGACGTTGCCAACGTTCTGTCAATTCCCTGCGCAGATTTTTCTCGGAACTCGTTACGCCACCCCCATTCGGGTACATCTTAAACAAACGGATTTTAGAACCGATGCTATACGCCAAATTGAAGGATAAACCCCAATTGCGCCATCCCAAGTAATTACTAATACTTCCCTGCAAGAAAGGCTCGCGGCAACCGGAATGTTCCATCACTTCCATCCATACATCCTCCCGATCCATCTCTTTATAGATATCTCCGAGACGTACACTCTCTCCATTCACTTCCACGTATTTATCCATACCATAAAATTCAGGGGCACCCGTGTCATGATTCAATCCCCTAAAGCGATAAGAATAGAATGTATTCACCGGACGCCCAGCGACTTGCACGTTTCCGATCAAATAATCAGTATATTTAATCTCGTCCTGCAACACTTTATCTTTCGGTTTGATTTTATCGATCAATTGGTTAAATACCGAACCGAAATTAGGGTCGAAACGCCAGATAAATCCTCTACGTTCACCGCTCACGCTTGCACTGTTCAACATCGTGTTGATCGGCACGAAATTCAATGTCAACTCGTATCCTTGATTCCTTAAATTTCCTTGATTTACCGTGTAATTATCCCTTCCGTTCACGGGCGATATGGACTTGCTAAAGAATGCATCCTTCGTGTAGCGGTAATAATAACTGATGTTACCGTTAAATTTATTATTGAATAACGAGAAATCCAACCCGATATTGTAGGTCGATGTCCGTTCCCATTTCAAATTGGGATTAGGATAATTATCGATCAAAGAATAATTTTCTCCGAAGAAATTATTTCTCCCCTTCTTTTGGATCACCAAACGATGTGAACCTAATGCCGACATATTTCCTTGCCAACCGTAAGACATCTTCAAGGCCAAGGAATTCACCCAATACACGTTCTTCAATAAGTTCTCGTCCAAATTCCATCGGAAAGAAGCAGACCAAATCGGTAATAACCGATCGTTGCTGGCATCTCCGAAAGCATTGGATGCATCGATTCTTATATTACCATTCAAGATGTAAGAATTTTTATAGGCATACGAAACACTCCCAATCAAAGCCACCTTTCTCGTCAAATTATCCTTCAATGTTCCCAACGCCTCTTCCGTCTGTGTCCACATGAAATACTGCGTATATTGAGTATTTGATGAATACGACCATCCTACTGGGTTGAAAAAATTTCCTCTATCCGGCAAATAATTCCTTTTGGTGATCTTAAAACCGTTATAAGTCGATGAACTCAATTCTCCGATGACGTTAGCTGTAAAGGCATGCTCCTGTTCCTCATCCAAGAAACGATTATATGTTAATGTTGTACGGGCGGAATAATTCTCATTTTTCGTATTATCTAAGGTCAATTGACCGCCAAACGGTGCCAATGATGTAGGGATATTAACTTCCCCAGTTTCCATATACAAATTTTTCAATTTAAGTATATGCCAAGTATCCTCCCCGTAATACTCGTTGTTATCGGTATGGGAAATACCGTACGAGAACGTAAAATCCGCCTTCAAATCTTTCAATACCTGATACCCTAAAGTAATATTCAAAGAGATCTGATCGGTATTGATCTTGTTATAAGAATTCTTCATTTCGTTAAGTATATTGAAGCTCCGGTCATAAGCACCATGATAATCTCTTTGATAAAACCAAGGCGTCCCGTCTTCATTATAAGCTTTCAAACTACGAGCCGTATTGTAAGCATAATCAGCAACACCCACTTGCTCCGGCGTGTAATCCTTTTTCATGATTGAAGCATTCAAACCAAAATTCATGGAGAATTTATTATAGTTCAAGTTCAAGCGAGTCATAGCCGTATAGCGCTTATTCTCCTCCCCTTTGGTATTTCCATGCTCATCAGTATATCCCACGGAAGCATAATAACGAATATTTTCCGTTCCCCCGGAAATACTTAACGAGTGTGCATGCGAATACGTATCTTGCAAAAGAAGTCCCATCCAATCTGTATTCACCGTTTCCATTTCCCGTACTTGGCTAATAAACTCATCACGGGTAATCTTATTGCTCAAATAATCGGAATAAGCTGCTTCATATCCCACCCAACTACTCAGCGTGGGAACTTCCTGTTTTCCATCGACCACCTCTCGAGAATAATCGATACGTTCTTGAGAATTCATCACATTCACCGCACGGTCTGTATAACGGGGAGCTCTACGAAAAGTTCCCGACACGGAATAAGAAATCGATGGCTTGCCGATTTTCCCTTTTTTCGTAGTGATCACGATTACTCCGTTCGAAGCCTGCGGACCGTAAATTGCTGTGGCTGAAGCATCCTTCAATACGTCAATTTTATCTATATCATCGGGATTCAACCCGGAAATGGCATTACCCAATAAATTCACGAAATCCAAACTATTGATATCGGCAGGATCCACGTTTACCGGATCCGTCAAAATCATACCATCCAAGACCCACAACGGAGCCTGACTCCCTAATAAAGTTGTCGTACCTCGTATTTTGATCTTAGGAGTCGCACCCACTTGACCACTATTCTGCATGAATATCATACCCGGTACCTGTCCTTCCAACATTTGGTCCACCGTGCTTATTCCCGGTTGCATAATATCATCCATTTTCAAGGTTGTCACCGCACTCGTCAAATGACGTTTGTCAACGGAATAGTATCCCAGAGCAACGACTTCATCCATTACCTGCACATCCTCTTCCAAAACGACTGACAACGATTTTTCGCTATCCTTTACAAGCACGGAGCGTTGTTTGTATCCCACGAAAGAAAAAATCAACTCCAAGCTATCCCGTTTCGGCAAATCAAAGCTGAACTCTCCTTTCATATTCGTCGCGAATCCCAAGGCCGTTCCCTTCACCCGGATAGTCACTCCCGGTAACACTTCCCCTTTCTTATCTTTCACGACTCCTTTCACCGTGACTTTTTCTGGAACATTCTTTTCTGGTTCTGGACGAACGATAATCAACTTCCCGTCAAACTCGAACACCATTCCTGTATTCTCCAACACTTTGTTTAAAACGCTTTCCACGGTTTCATCTTTGGCCTTTACGGAAAACGTACCCAAACTTTTTGCCTGTTCCGTGTTAAAAACAAAGAACAAATTCGTCTGCTTTTGAATCTCGTCAAATAACACCTTAATTGAAACATTTTTCAGATCAAGATTCACTCGCTCTTGTTGTCCCAATGTCGATGCCGATAATCCTAACGTGAAAAACAGCATCAATGAAATACAAAGTTTCATCACTAGTAAGACTTTTCGTTTTCTATGCCCCCCTAAAAGTTGGCATAACCATTTTTTTCTCATATATTTGTAATTATTTTAAATTAATATTGGCGGCAGTATGTTTTCCTAGGACTCCTGCCGCTTCTTTTTTATTCTGTCACAACTATCGTTCTATCTTTTAATGCAAAACGCACATTTACCATTTTATTTATTGCTCTCAAAATCACTTCTACATCCTCATACTTCTCCATATACCCGGTGAAATGATATGCTTTCACTTTTTCACTACTGAAAAACACATCCACGTTATACCACCGCGACAACCTCTCCAATATCTCTTCCAAGCTCGCCTCCTCGAAAACGAAATACCCATCCTTCCAAGCAGTGTAAACCAAAGGATTTACCTCTCGAATTCCTTTAAATTGTCCATCATTACTAAACTCAGCCAATTGTGAAGGCTTCATGATATACTCCTCTTTCGAATTTTTTCCTTGCACCCCAACTTTACCCGACACCAATACCGTCTGAACTCCTTGCGGTCCATACGTATTCACGCTAAATTCCGTCCCGTAAACTTTCACTCGCATCGCGTCCGTTATCACGTAAAAGGGACAATTCGTGTCTTTCGCTACCTCGAAATAAGCCTCTCCCGACAGATATACCTCTCTCTTTTGATCGTCAAATGCCACGGGATATTTCATTTTCGATGAGGCATTCAAATACACCCGCGAACCATCTGACAACGTCACCGTGTATTCACCGCCCCTCGGAGTATGTAAAATATTATACTGCAATTCGGTCTTCGCACTTTTAGTTTCATTGTAAACAATTCCAGTTTCCCCGTTTGTTACTTTAATCCTTTCATCAATTTGAATATCAACCTGTTTCGTTGGAATCAACGATATAACATTTCCCGTTGCCGTGGTTAAAGTCGCTTTACATTCACCCGGCTCTATTTTCATACCAACAGCCATCGATGAAGCATTCTCTGCCGTCTGTTCCTTTTGCAACCAATAAATACTCACCAACAATGGTAATATCAAGATCGCCGCATATTTGTACACCCGATACAAGCGATGCCTCTTGTGTTTTGCGTGAATATATTCCACATAACGACACAGTTCCTTTTCTTCTCTCTCTTTGGAAGGAAACGGGCCGCTCATAAGATTCCATGCTTTTTTCAATTGATTGAAATAAATCTCATTCGCCGGATCCTCTTCCATCCACCGGGATAACATCAAAATCTCTTCCGGGGTAGCCACCCCATCCAAAACTTTTAATATTAATTCATCTTTATCAAAATTACAAGTCATTATTTTTCCGTTTTACACACTTATAACGACTAAAGACGAATTTACCCCCAAAGATTTTTTATAAATTTTGAAAAAAAATGATACACAATAACCATTCTAACTCTTTCCGTAAACGGGAAAAAGCTATTGTCATCTGGTTTTCAACCGTTTTCACGGAGATATCCAACTTTTCTGCGACTTGTTTATTGGATAACCCCTCCATTTTACTCAATTCAAATATTTCCCGACAACGTTCGGGCAATCGCTCTACTGCCTCTTGAATCGCCCCTATCAAATCCTCCTCTACTAACAACAATTCCGCCTCTGGGGTTTCCACCACTTTCGAGAAATAAAAGTCCAACAACTCTTGATTGATATAGTTACTCTCCACCTTACGATGCTTGATTGCATCCAAACAACTATTATATACCACCTTGTAAAGATAAGGCCGCAACAACATATTCCCTTTCAATTCCTTGCGTCTCTCAAACAATCCGCAAAAAGCCTCCTGCACTACATCATTCGCCAACTCCGTATCATGTAAAATACGCCCCGCATAATTCAATAATGGTGCATAATACGTACGAAATACCTTCACAAAAGCACATTCTTTTCCCTCCCGAAGTTCTATAATCAATTGTTCCGTACCATTATCCATTTCCATCATCGATCATCAAAATCTATCCGTTTTTTCTACCGGACAAATATACAATAATCTTTTATACCAAAAATTTCACTTTCTTTTTCTAGTATCTCGTTTTATTATTGGTCGCCTGCCAAAGCCTGAATTCCTCTCCCGCACCCTCTTCTCGTTTGTTCTCAAACGGGATGCAACGCATAGGGCCATCCAACACGATTTCTTTATAGATAAAAGAATCATCAAATCCCCCGGCAGCGGCATCTTCCTTGGTGCAAGCATAATACACTCGTGCCGGTCTTGCCCAGTATATCGCCCCCAAACACATGGGACAAGGTTCACAACTGGAATAGATCTCACAATCTTTCAACTGGAAAGAATCAAGTTGCTTGCAAGCCTTGCGAATAGCGTTCACTTCCGCGTGAGCCGTGGGATCATTATCGGGAACAACCGTATTTCCGGAAGTTGCAATAATTTTTCCGTCCCGCACAACGACTGCCCCAAACGGTCCTCCCGTCCCCTTCTCCACGTTCGCCACGGCAATACGAATTGCCTCCTTCATAAATTCAGGATTATATGCCATTTAAATTTTTGATTTATGATTCCTACCACACAACGGGGTACCCATTCTGTGATTCATTCTAAATTTTAAATTCTAAATTCTAAATTTTATATTTTGTCTGTTTCCCGCTTCTCCAAATCATGTAAATCCCGACCAGCACAAATGGAATACTCAACCATTGCCCCATATTCAAGGTCATGGTGTCTTCAAAGGCTTCCTGGTTCTCTTTCACAAATTCGATCACAAAACGAGCGGTAAAGATCAGTACCAAAAACATTCCGAAAAGAAATCCTTGACGGTCTTTCGCTTTTGTTTTCCAATACAAATGCATTAAAATAGCAAAACTGATCAAGTAACAGATGGCTTCGTACAACTGTGCCGGATGACGGGGAGTCATCGGATCTGACATCCCGGAATGTACAAAACGGAATCCCCAAGGCAAATCCGTCGGTAAACCGACAATCTCCGAGTTCATCAAATTTCCCATCCGGATAAAGAATCCTGCCAAAGCAATTGGAATTACGGCACGATCCAAAATCCAGAATATTGATTTCCTACTTACCTTCTTGGAATAGTACCACAACCCGGCAATAATACCGATTGCAGCCCCGTGGCTGGCCAATCCTTGGTATCCGGTAAAACGGAATTCCGGTTGAAACCGAACCGGCAGAATAATTTCAAACGGATGAGCGCTATAATATGCCCAATCATAAAAGAAACAATGGCCTAACCGAGCCCCGATTACCGTGGCAACCGCCACGTATATCCACAATTTGTCCAACCATTGCTGGCTTAATCCTTCCGACTTGAACATCTTCTCCTCCACTTTATACCCGCACACGAAAGCCAAGGCGAATAACAACCCGTAATAACGAATCGAGAAACCACCTAAACTAATTAATTCGGGACTGACATCCCAGTTGATAAATAATGAAACCATAATTATTTACGATTTAAAATTTATGATTGACGATTACAGAAAGAATCTAAAATCATCAATCATAAATCTAAAATTATTTTATTCTTCCCCCTTCCCGTGGCAATTCTTGTATTTTTTTCCGCTTCCGCAAGGGCATGGATCATTACGTCCTACTTTGGGACCCACTTTCACGGGTTCGGTTTTACGGGGAGCTTGATTGGTCTGAGTGGCAGGAGAATCACTACGTCCGGTACGCATCTTACTTAAATCAGTCCGTTTCTCTTCCGCCTGCTTTACTTCTTCAGGGGCATCAAAAGGAATTTGTCCTTTCATCAAGGTAGACACGACATTTTTGTTAATCTTGTCCACCATGCTCTTGAATAAGTTGAACGACTCGAATTTATAGATCAACAGAGGATCTTTTTGCTCGTAAGTTGCATTCTGCACGGATTGTTTCAAATCATCCATTTCACGCAAGTGTTCTTTCCACGCGTCGTCAATATGGGCCAACATGATGGACTTTTCGTAAGCCCGAATCAATTCCTCACCTTCAGATCTGTAAGTCTTCTCAAGATTAGCCACGACATTGTAAGCCCGTTTTCCATCGGTAAAGGGCACCACGATATTCTTGAACATTTCCCCTCTCTGTTCGAAAACATTCTTGATCACCGGGAAAGCCTGTTTAGCAATAGTTTCCGTTTTGCGACTGAATGTATCCCGTACTTCCTTGTACAATCTCTCGGTCAAGTCGTTGGCAGAAGTCTTCTGAAAATCTTCCTCCTTTATATCAAAATCAACGGCAAGATATTTCAACACATCCATGCGGAAGCCTTCCAAATCATTCGCCTCTTTGTGTTCTTCCACCAAAGCCTCACATACATCATACATGTTGTTGGCAATATCCACACCGATTCTCTCTCCCAGCAAGGCGTGACGTCTTTTCTTGTAGATTACCTCGCGTTGAGAGTTCATCACATCATCATATTCCAGCAAACGCTTACGGATACCGAAGTTATTTTCTTCCACCTTACGTTGTGCACGTTCGATGGATTTGGTAATCATGGAATGTTGGATCACATCACCTTCCTCGTGACCTAAACGGTCCATCACCCGGATGATTCTCTCAGAACTGAACAAACGCATCAAATCATCTTCCAATGACACGAAGAATTGAGAAGAACCCGGGTCACCCTGACGTCCGGCACGACCTCTCAACTGACGGTCGACACGACGAGAATCGTGACGTTCCGTACCGATAATGGCCAAACCACCTGCGGCACGTACTTCCGGACTCAACTTGATATCGGTACCACGACCGGCCATGTTGGTTGCAATTGTAACCACCTGTGATTTACCTGCCTCAGCCACGATATCCGCCTCCCGTTGATGCAACTTCGCATTCAATACGTTATGCTTGATACCCCTCAATTTCAACATACGGCTCAACAATTCGGAAACCTCGACGGAAGTTGTACCCACCAATACCGGTCGGCCTTCTCCAACCAATCGGGTAATCTCTTCGATCACCGCGTTGTATTTCTCACGTTTCGTTTTGTACACGTAGTCATTAGCATCCTTTCGGATCACCGGTTTGTTTGTCGGGATAACCACAACGTCCAACTTGTAAATATCCCAGAACTCACCCGCTTCCGTTTCTGCCGTACCGGTCATACCGGCCAGCTTATGGTACATACGGAAATAGTTCTGTAAGGTGATCGTGGCAAATGTTTGTGTGGCAGCCTCTACTTTCACGTTTTCCTTTGCCTCGATAGCCTGGTGCAAACCATCGGAATAACGACGTCCTTCCATGATACGTCCCGTTTGCTCGTCCACGATCTTCACCTTGTTGTCGATCACCACGTATTCAACATCCAATTCGAACAAGGTGTATGCTTTCAACAGCTGGTTCACCGTGTGTACACGCTCGGATTTGGCAGCATAATTTTGCACCATCTGATCTTTTTTCTCCAGCTTCTCCTCCTCGGTCAGGTTCATCTTATCGATCTCGGCCAATTCAGAACCCACATCCGGCAAGATGAAGAAATTCGGATCTTCACCCGCGGCCGTAATCGTATCATGCCCTTTATCCGTCAAATCGATAGAGTTTTGTTTCTCATCAATCACGAAATAAAGTTCATCCGTAATTTCCGGCATACGACGGTTATTCTCCTGCATATAAATATTCTCGGTTTTCACCAAGGTAGCCTTGTTGCCCTGTTCGCTCAAGAACTTGATCAATGGCTTATATTTAGGCAATCCCTTATACGCTCTCAACAACAATATAGCCCCTTGTTCCTCTTGTTTCCGATCACCGCTAGCCAACAACGTTTTAGCTTCCGTGAAAATCCGGGCAACCAATTCGCGCTGCATACGCACCAACTTTTCCACACGAGGTTTGTATTCATCAAACATTTGAATGTCTCCCTTCGGAACCGGACCGGAAATAATCAACGGGGTACGGGCATCGTCAATCAACACGGAGTCGACCTCATCGACAATCGCGTAATGATGCTTGCGTTGTACCAGGTCTTCCGGGTGAATAGCCATGTTATCTCTCAAGTAGTCGAAACCGAATTCATTGTTCGTTCCGAAAGTAATATCTGCTTGATAAGCTTTCCGTCTCTCTGGGGAGTTCGGTTCCGTCTTGTCAATACAATCAACCGACAAACCGTGGAACATGTAAAGAGGTCCCATCCACTCGGAGTCACGTTTTGCCAGGTAATCATTGACCGTAACCACGTGTACCCCGCGGCCTGTCAAGGCATTCAAGAATACGGGTAAGGTAGCTACTAACGTTTTACCTTCACCGGTAGCCATCTCGGCAATTTTACCTTGGTGTAACACGGAACCACCGATCAACTGCACGTCATAGTGAACCATATCCCATGTTACTTCATTTCCTCCGGCCATCCATGAATTGAAATAAACCGCATCCTCACCGTCAATCTCCACGAAATCTTTCGTTACGGCAAGATTACGGTCAAAATCATTAGCTTTCACGACGATCTCTTTGTTCTCCTTGAAACGTCTTGCCGTATCTTTCATCACGGCAAAAGCCAAAGGCAGTATCTCGTTTAAAACATCTTCCAGTTTTGTGTTAATCTGTTCTTCCAGCTTATCGATCCGGTTATAAATCTCCTCTCTTTCCTCGATCGAAGGTTTTTCATTTTCCACTTTTGCTTTCAACGCAGCAATTTCATCTTCTTCCGCTTTCACGTGAGCATGAATCTTTGCTTTCAGATCAGCCGAAATTTGCCTCAACTCATCATGGCTCACTCCCTTGATCTTCTCCCACTCCGCATTTACTTTTGAAACAATTGGTAACAACTCTTTCATATCCCGGTCAGCCTTGTTACCAAAAAGACGTTTTAATATATCGTTAAATCCCATAGTTTATACAATTGAAAATTGAAAATTAAAAATTGGAAATGACTAAGCACAAATTTC
>ENA-USUG01001410-USUG01001410.1-human-gut-metagenome-genome-assembly--contig:-NODE-1410-length-40502-cov-10.046555_pt1 | contig 40502 bp, 33 predicted proteins | sample MGYA00250059_ERZ773394 | MGnify/ENA primary metagenome ERZ773394 (study PRJEB29103, sample SAMN06111957) | human gut metagenome | biome: human gut; feature: ankylosing spondylitis patient; material... | reverse complement strand
GATCCATGCTCTCCCTTCCCATGATCATAAGCTGGTCTGCAGATGGACGATCTCTGATACGGGAATCGGCATCAGCAGAGAATATCTGGAGAAGATCTTTGAACCCTTTACTCAGGAGAATATGGATGCCCGAAGTGTATATCATGGCACCGGACTGGGTATGAGCATTGCCAAAGCGCTATTTGAACAGATGGGTGGTACCATTGAGATTTCCAGTACTCCGGGTATCGGAAGTACTTTTGTGATCACTTTGCCATTTGAAGAGGCAGAAGAAACGGATATCTCTTCTGAGCCAGAATCTGAGCGAAACTCCATTCAGGGCATAAAGATCCTGCTGGCAGAGGATAATGAAATAAACAGAGAAGTGGCACAGGTACTCCTTGAAGAGGAAGGTGCTGTGGTAACTGCAGTATCCAATGGCAGGGAAGCTGTAAAACTTTTCTCCCGTCACCCTGAGGGGACATTTGATGTGATACTTATGGACATTATGATGCCTCTGATGGACGGATACGAAGCCACACGCCAGATCCGGAAGCTTGACAGGACGGATGCTTCTTCCATTCCCATCATCGCACTGACCGCTAATGCTTTTGCAGAGGATGTACGCCATGCACTGAACTGTGGTATGAACGCACATCTGGCCAAACCACTGGATGTGGAAAAAATGATCCATACGATTGCCTTGTATCTGTAAAGAAATATTTTTTCTGCAAATATTGCACAGTAACAGATTCTGTGCTATCATTCTAAAAAGCTTAAGGGGTAAAGTAGTGTATATTTTACCCCTGGCATAACTATTATTTTATTTACAGGTATAATATATGCAAAGAAAAGATAAAGGCTTTACCCTGGTTGAACTTGTAGTCGTGGTCGCAATCCTGGCAATTCTTGTCGGACTTCTGGCACCTTCTTACACAAAATATGTGGAACGAAGCCGCGAATCAACAGATCTGGCAAACGTCCGCACTGCATATGGTGAAATGATGGCAGATATAAATCTGGATGGCAAAGATCCCGAAGAGGCTAAGAGAACAGTTCAACTAAAACAGAAAATAGATGACTGGCAGTCCGCAAAAACTATTACCATCGCCGGGATTTCCCACACTGTAGATGAGGGTGATACTGAAAACTGGGAAGGAATTCCAAAAGCCAATGGAACATGTGAGATTTCCCTTAATGATGATAACAGTGTAAAATTTAAATGGTCAGGTGGAAACGAAAGTGGCGGAAAAAAATATCCGTTTAGGATTGGTGAAGACCTACAGGCTCCTCTCCGCGAGAGTGGTGTATTAGATTCACTGAAACCAAATGCTTTCTATGAAATTGATTCTCGCTGTAAACAGTCAACAAATCATATGGTTAATAAAGTCACAGAACAAATAAAAAATGATAGCTTACTAAAACATGGTACCTGGGCATATCTGAAACGCCCCGACACTCAAGGCAGCTATCTGTTCTGGACTTCCGTCGATACTGATAAGGTTGGAGCAGGCAAGACTATTCCCGTGCTTATTAATAAAGATAACAGTTTCTATATTTCCGAAACAACAACTGCCACTCGCAACCCTGGCAATAAAACAAATGAATATGTCGCAATTTCAGATCACCTCACCAACAAGGACTTTCAGAATATTCTTAGCAAAGGTCAACCGTACGATACTTTGCAGGACGCTTACGATGCACATGAAAAGTTACTTACCGGAGATAAATATGCGGAATATAAGGATACTCTGCCAAAATCATAAAAAACTCCCTGCTCAGACCAGAAATTAAATTTTTCCGGTCGGGCAGGGAATTTCTTTCTTCACTGATTATCATACCGCATCCTTATACACTCTCTGGATATGCATTGCCAGATATCCTGTCTCTGTTTCATCCAGCTTATGTCCAATACATCCTTCCAGGTTTTTACAGATGTCAGTGGCAACCTTATAGGCCTGGGGATACTGATCCAGCATATATTCATTCATGTCCAGATTCAGCTTCTCTCCTGTAGATGCACGCGCTACCATATACTTCATATGGTTCATCAGACGATTATAGGACAGTGACAGCACATCGATTGGCTTACCTGTTGCATTCTCGATCATGTCTATACACTCTCTCACCGCTCTCGCAGTCTGCATGGCAACAGATACCTTCTCGTCACCAATTGCAGAATGAATATGCAATGCCACATATCCAACCTCATGATCATCAATCTCTATCTGAAGTCTTTCTCTCAGAATTGTTTTCAGTGTTTCCGCAACTTTAAATTCACTGTAAAAAAGAACCTTGATATCCTCTGTCAGCGGATTGCTGATCTGCTCATTTCTGCGGATTCTGGCAACTGCAAAAGAAATATGGTCAGCAAGTGGAAAAAGAATTCCTCTGTCTATGGAATCTCCAAACACTTTCTGTGACTCTGTCAGAATTGCATCTGCAATCTCCAGATACTCCGGCTCTATTCCCTTTACCAGTTCCTTCGCAGATCCACGCTCTGTCTCCTGTTCCAGACGATATGTAGTGCATCCCTCCGGCTTATCAAAACGCTGGCTGACCTTTTTCCCAAAGCCAACACCCTTGCCAAGAATCACATACTCCTTGTTTTCATCCATATCAATGGCTATAACACCATTATTATTTAATACCTTGCTAACTCTGTACATCTCTGTCATAATCCCCTCTATAAAAATTTATTGCCATTATAACAATTTTCCCTTTGCCCTTAAAGCATGTTTGATATAGTTTACCATATTTTGAATAAGAATCCTACCCGTCACACAAATTTGTTACATTTTTGATTCCCAGATTTCTCCTGCAAAAAGTCATGCTTTTCAATTCACATACGTAAAAAAACAGCCAGATAATCAAGATATCATCTCTTTTGATCATCCAACTGTTTTTTGACATGTTTAACTTCGTTATTTCTATATTATAACAATATTATTCCAGTGTCTCCACCGCAAACAACGGTTCACCGGCCTTAATCTCACCGTTTGCCAGAAGTCTGATCCTTTGGTTGTCTTCCGGTTCAGTATCAAGGATAGGGGAAGTGATAGACGGAGCATTAGCAGTTAAGAACTCCAAATCCAGTTTCATCATCGGATCACCTTTTTTCACTTTCTGACCCTCTGTTACCAGGATTTCGAAGCCTTTTCCTTCCAGTTTTACAGTGTCGATTCCCATATGAAGAAGCATAGGGATACCGGAATCTGTCTGGAAACCTATAGCATGTTTTGTATCAAAAATAAACTCAACTTCACCGTCTGCAGGTGCATATACAGTACCTTCTGTTGGTGTCACCACTGCACCGTCACCCATCATTTTTCCTGCAAATCCTTCATCCGGTGCAGTAGAAAGATCTGCTGCGATTCCGTCTACAGGGCTGTAAATGATTGCTGTTTTTCTGATCTTTTCTTCTTTTACAGGTGCCAAGGACTGTGCTGTACCTGCATTTTTGTCCTCAACCTCTGCACTGTTCTGTCCATCTGCATTTCCTGCTGCAGCATTTTCCTGTACCTGTACATTATCCGGTGTCTCATCCGCGAATTCGTTGGGAGCAGTCTCCAGATATTCTTCCAGCTTCGCCTTGATAACAGTTACATGAGGTCCATAGATAACCTGTACGCCCTGTCCTTTTTTTACGATTCCTCTGGAATCTGTCTGTTTCAGAAGTTCATCACGAACTTTCTCAGGCTCTGCAACTGTGATACGAAGTCTGGTCGCACAACAGTCAACATCTACGATATTTTTCTTTCCGCCAAGGCCTCTGGTGATCAGTTCACTTACCAGATCACCGGAGGTTGCTGCAGCTGCACCGGCTGTCTTTCCGGCTTCTTTTCTTGCATTTACATCAGCTTTTGTATAAAGCTTTGTCTCTGTATCATCATCTTCACGTCCAGGAGTCTTGAAATTAAATTTCCTGATCATAAATGTAAAGATTACATAATACAGGATAAAGTAAATAATACCAACCGGAATGATCCTCAGCCAGCTTGTTTTTGCATTTCCCTGCAGAATGCCAAAGAGGAACAGGTCAAGGAAACCTCCTGAGAAAGTAAGTCCTACTGCAATATTCAGCATATGTGCGATCATATAAGCCGCACCTGCCAGGATCACCTGGACTACGAACAATGCCGGAGCTACAAACAGGAATGAGAATTCCAGCGGTTCAGTGATACCAGTAAACATACATGCCAGCGCTGCGGAAAGAAGAAGTCCGCCTGCCGCTTTTTTCTTCTCAGGTTTTGCACAGCGATACATAGCCAGCGCTGCTCCCGGAAGACCAAAAATCATAAAGATAAACTCACCAGAGAAATATCTGGTTGCATCCGCACTGAAATGTGCTATATTTGCAGAATCAGCAAGCTGTGCAAAGAAGATATTCTGTCCGCCCTGTACCACCTGTCCTGCAACTTCCATAGTTCCGCCCACTGCTGTCTGCCAGAATGGCATATAAAATACATGATGCAGCCCAAAGGGAATCAGTGCTCGTTTAATAATACCAAAAATCAGAGTTCCCAGATATCCACTGCCTGTTACCAGACCGCCCAGAGCATAAATACCGTTCTGAACTACCGGCCATACAAAATACATCAGGATTCCCACAAACATATATACGATTGTGGAAATGATCGGTATAAATCTTGAGCCGCCAAAGAATGACAGCGCATTCGGAAGCACAATTTTGTGGAAACGGTTATGAAGTGCCGCAACACCAAGACCTACGATAATACCGCCGAATACACCCATCTGCAGAGACTGGATCCCGCATACAGAGGTAATGGTTCCTTCCAGTACATCTGCTGCTATCTGACCGTCTGCTGTGATTTCATTGTTGATAAGAAGCATGGCACTGACAGCCACATTCATAACGAAATATGCAATCAACGCAGAAAGAGCAGCAACCTCTTTCTCTTTCTTTGCCATACCAATGGCAACACCAACAGCAAAGATCAGCGGCAGATTGTCAAATACAGCACTTCCAACCTTGTTCATAATGATCAGAAGAGAATTAAGTAATGTTCCACTTCCCAGGATCTTCTGCAATCCATAGGTAGCGATGGTTGTTTCATTTGTAAAGGAACTGCCGATACCAAGCAGCAAACCTGCAACAGGGAGAATTGCGATCGGAAGCATAAAGGATCTTCCCACACGCTGCAAAACTCCAAAAATCTTGTCTTTCATGTTCTTTTGTCTCCTTTTCCTTATTCGTGCGAATAAACCGTCTTGTTTCCGGGAGATCAAAACCTTCTGACATATGATTATTCCGCGTTTTACCACATAAAATACATCAAAAAAAGGCACTAACCCCCATAAACATTAAAAAATAACATTTATGACCGGTTAATGCCTGCCTGTCCAGTAACACACCAAATCTGTACTATACTATAAAGGATTATTTATTCCCTGTCAAGATACTCAGGAAAATATTTTACATAATATTTTTGCATTTCATGAATCGATTTCTGTAATGACCATTTATTATTTTTCAAAGCCGCAACATTCTCTGCATCCTTCCGATCTGATAGAAATTTATTGATTTCCCACTGCTGCAGGCGGCATCACTCTGTCTTCCCATTTTAATCCATTCAGATCTACAGAAATGTGCACCCATTCATCGCTGAGTTTAAGCTCTTTTCAGGGGGATTTTATCTGTTTCTCTCTTCCAGATATTTCAGACATTCATTCACACCTTTAATACCAAGTTCCTTGCGTACTTTATCCTGAATTTCCACCAGACATTCCAAAAGAAGAGGATTAAATATTCCGCATTCTCCATTCAGGATCATCTCCATTGCCTTCTCATGAGAATATGCTTTCTTATATACCCGGTCACTTACCAGGGCATCATACACATCTGCCAGTGATACCACCTGTGCAGATATGGGGATTTCTTCTCCCTTCAAACCATCCGGATATCCTTTTCCATCATAACGTTCATGATGCCAGCGGCATATTTCATAGGCATATTTCATCATCTCTTCATCATGATACATTTCCAGCCTGTCAAGCATCCGGGCACCTATGATCGTGTGCTGTTTCATGGCTTCAAATTCTTCCTTTGTAAGCTTTCCGGGTTTATTCAGAATTTTTTCATCAATTCCAATCTTACCGATATCATGAAGTGCGGAAGCTGTGGCGATTATATGCTGCTGAGACCAGGAAAGATCGTAATTCTCTGATTTTCGCATCAGTTTCTCCAGCAAAAGCTGAGTCAGAATATTAATATGCAACACATGAAGCCCGCTTTCACCATTTCGGAACTCTACAATCTGACTGAGAATCCCGGTCATCATACGGTTGTTTTTCTCTTTTTCATAAATCTGATCTGTCACCAAATGGATCAGACGCCTTTGCTTGGCATAAAGCTTGATCATATTGATAACCCGCTGATATACCACCTTAGCATCAAATGGTCTGCTTATATAATCCGAAGCCCCCAGTTCGTAGGCACGGCGAATATAACTCTCTGATCCTTCACTGGAAATCATGATCACCGGTATATCCTCGATCCATTTATCTCTGTTCATATAGGCGAGTACTTCAAATCCATCCATTTTTGGCATAATAATATCTAACAGGACCAATGAGATTTCAGTTCCATACTGCTCTAACATCTTCAGAGCCTCTTCCCCGTCACAGGCCTCCAGTATCCGGTATTCTTTTCCCAGAATTTCCTTAAGTATCTCACGGTTCATTTCAGAATCATCAACAACCAGAAGCTGAGGCAGGTTCCTTTTTTCCATCTTGCCTGTATTTTGCTTCTGCTCCCACCGGGTCACTACTATATTTTTATGTCCCTTGGCCATATACATAAGTCGGTCTGCTTTGGTGATTGCTTCCTCCAATCTGCCATGGGTAAACATAGCTCCACCAATGCTCACTGAAAGCTTCAGACGATTAAAACCCGGAATATGCGTCGCATGGATCTTCTCCTGGATCATACGGAGCTTCTGTGAAAAGACTTCCTTCTCAATTCCGGGCAGGATCAGCAGAAATTCATCTCCTCCATAGCGCACCAGAATATCCGTACGACGGATATAATGCCGAATTACATTCACTACGGTTGTCAGTACCAGGTCTCCTCCATCATGACCATAAGTGTCATTGAACAATTTGAAATCATCCAGATCGATAACTGCAACTCCGGCATTCAAAGACATATTTTTGACTTTTTCCTCAAAATATCTGCGATTATACGCCCCTGTCAGCACATCCCTATACAGCTTTTCGCTATATACAGTCAGCTTTTCCGTCAGTTTTTCATATCCTTCCTCATCAGTCAGTGTGTTTTCGTCCAGCTTTTTCAGCATTTCCATTACATAAGGCTCACTGTCAATCTCCAGATACCTTGCAAATACCTGATACATATCAGAATCAAGAAATTCAATTTTGGATGTCTGTTTCTTTTCCTCCAGTGCTTTAAGGGAAATGCAATTCTCACATCTTTTATCTTTATTCCAGAAAGCATAACACTGGCAAAGATTTTCTCTTCCTGCAAGCTTACTTTCCATTCCGGCAGCCTGCAGATCACTCCCTTTCAGGAGACGGACTACATCAAAAATCTCCCGAAGCACCTCCATTTTATTCTCTGCTTCCTGCATCGTCATTTGTTTCCACTCAATCATTATTCCCAGCCTCTCACGAACAACAGCTTTTTTCTGCAATATAAACTTGTATTATTATACCACTTACTCATCATGCAGTACAACAATAATATTTTTTCTTTATTTCATACCCCCTCTGGTTTTGTTGACAATCCACATATGAAAGGGTACACTTTCATTATCAGAAATAAAGGAATGGAGGGCATAGAGATGAGGATACTTCTGATCAACGGAAGCCCAAAAGGCAAAAGAAGTAATTCATTAAAGCTTGCATACAGCTTTATTAAGGGATTAGAAAACGGATGTACGAGTAATAAAGAAGAGTTATCTGTTGATGAACTGCATATAGCTTCAATGAATATAGGTGCGTGTAAGGGATGCTTTGCATGCTGGCAGAAAACACCCGGGAGATGCTGTATAAATGATGATATGCAAACAGTCATTAAAAAACTGATTCGTGCTGATCTAATTTTATGGTCTTTTCCACTGTACTATTTTAATGTTCCCGGTATGTTAAAGAATTTGATCGATCGTCAGCTTCCAATGAGTCTTCCTTTTATGAGTTCAAGACAGGACGGATACGGAAGCGGCAGTCATGATGCCAGATATGATATGGAAGGCAAGAGACACGTATTAATCTCTACCTGTGGATTTTATTCTGCTAACGAAAATTATGACAGTGTATTGCGGATGTTTGACCATTTCCTTGGCAGGGGAAATTATACGACCATTTTTTGCGGTCAGGGAGAATTGTTTCGTGTAAAGGAATTGTCAGTGAGAACAAATGAATATCTTGCTGCAGTAAAATGTGCAGGCTCTGAATATGCAATGACAGGAGCAATATCAAAAGAAACAGATGCTTTACTCCATACACTTTTATATCCCAGAGATGTATTTGAAAAAATGGCAGATGCCAGCTGGGGTATTAACAAAACGACCGGAGAGAAAGAACCTGAGGATCTTGTATTTACCCGGCAAATGGCCGCTCTTTACAATAAAGACGCCTATGACGGAAAAGAACGCGTACTTGAGATACATTTTACCGATTTGGATCATACGTATCAGATTCGACTTAACAAGATCGGAAGCCAGATTTTTACAGATGGAAGCCTTTCTCCAACTACTCGCATCGATACACCATTTTCTGTATGGTCAGCTATTTCTCGTGGAGAAATTGGTGGCGCAGAGGCATTGGGGAAACAGATGTATACGGTATCCGGTGATTTCTCCTTGATGATCAATTGGGATAAATTCTTTGGAAGCACATCTACAGTCAAAAATCCTGAGAAACAATCTCCAAACATGATTGAGAAGAAAAATCCTTCTATGATGACAATGCTTATACCATGGATTGCCTTTTGGATTGCTGTTTCTATTGCTCCTAAAGTGGGGGCTTTGATAACTCTTATCGTAGTGGCAGGCATACCGTTTATTATGAGAAATCATGAATTTGTGATCTGGGATCAACTCTCTATGATTACCGTTGCTGTACTTTCTGCAGCAGCAAATGTAACCGGGAATGGCGATATTCCTACAAATATAGGATATCTTGTGTTTGGATTGTTCTGGCTGCTTTCATGCCTGACAAAAGAACCTTTGTGCGCTGCTTATGTAAAATACAATTATGGTGGTGAAAGTGCACATCAAAACCCTCTCTTCATGAAGACAAATTATATTCTTGCAGCGGCATGGGGATTGTTATATGTACTGACAGCAGTCTGGACCTTTCTGCTCAGAAGAACCGGGTTTGGAAATCTGCTTATCATTGTAAACAATTTAATTCCAATCTTGATGGGATTTTTTACAATATGGTTTGAAAAATGGTATCCCGCAAAGATGGCAAGAGGTAAGAAAAAAGAAGAAAGCTCTGTACCGTAAAAACATCATAAAGAAAAAAGCCACAGGCTGGGCGGGCCCCAGTCTGTGGCTCAGTTAGATTTTTATACTTTCTTTAGAGAACTTTTAAGACAAATTTCGTTTCTTTATTTTCCCGACAGGGGGGTGCGACCCCACCAGCATTCTGCTTTAATTATCATCTTATCGTTTCCCATTATAATCCAGAACGTTTCTCTTTGTACAGGAATTAATCCAAAAACTTTCAGCTTCCGCTATTGCTCATATATTCTGCAAATTTATCCGGTCCATAAGAAACAGAGATTCCGCCATCTGGATTTACTGTTATATTAGCTTTTATAGATTCTGAACTTCCATTCTCTCCCCATTTTTTGGATTTTGTTATTAGTTTCGTCTCCCAGCCTGGAAACTCCTTCTGCAGTTCTGCTCTTAATTCTGTATCCGATGTTCCAGCGGGTGCTGATGGTTCAATAAGTACAGTACCTCCCGTTGTACCACCTGTACCATCTCCAATGATAAGCTGATATTCTGTTGTCTGCAAATGATGAGCACCGTCCGCTGCATACAGCTTAATTGCATTTACCATATCATCCATATTACTTGCATCTGCTGCTTTTCTGGCTTTCTCTACATACTTGGTATACTGAGGAGCAAGTATACCGATCAGAATAGCCAGAATAGCAACTACTATCACAAGCTCGATTAATGTAAATCCTTTGTTATCCTGTTTCTTTTTTTTCATCCTTATTCCTTCCTTTCGTCCTACTGAAAGATAATTTAGTAAATCTGCTTCCTCAGTCCAGATCAAAGAGCTGACGCTGTTTCAAATTGATGGACGTCCAGACAGTTCGTGTATTTGCTTGTCCATAAAGATATACCAGAGTATTCACATAATGTCCATCCGAATCCTGGTCTGTTCCTTTTTAAAACCATCAAATTGTTTTCTCTCATCACTTCCCGCTTCACCCGGTTCCAGATGGAACACATACTGTTTAAACCAGTCATGGTTTGTATATCCCCCCCTGATAATACATATGGTCTACTTCCACAGTCTGTTCTGGGGCAGTATCATCAGGTACGAAGTCGTAATTTCCTGTACCCGGAGTTAATTTATACTCTGCATCGGAAATATCGTGATATTACAGTATTATAAATATGCACAGAAGTATTACGCTTTTTTAACATAAGAAGCCATACTGTCGAATCATTTATAAAACCATACTGATATCCCAACTGCAATATTTCTCTGGGTGAACCTGTCTCCTCATCCTGGATACCATGCAGTCTCATAATCTCCTGCAGAGCTTTCTATGCTAATTCAAAGGTAAGATTAAACTGTCCAATCACACCTGTCCTGTAAATATCATTAGAATCTGCCAGCACGAAATCTGCGTTCTTCAGTATGGACAGACAATTTGAAAAATTATCAAGTTTTTTCATAAATCACCACACCATCCTTCACAATTTCTTCCCTTAACTCTTCCGAAATATCTCCATCTGCCTCAACAATGTCAAATATCAGCAATGAGTGCACATTTTCTTTGATATCCCAGTAAAAAGAATCAAAATTCCCACCATATACAGCTATATCTATATCACTTCTCTCTCTGTGAGTTCCTCTGGCTCTGGAACCGAAAAGAATCACCTTTTGGATGGAGTGTTTTTTTGCAAACATTGTAATTTCACGAAAAACCCGCTCCGGAAGATTATATATTTCACCTCTTGCATAAATCTTTTCTTCAGGTAATTCCATCATAACAGCACCTCTCCATCTTCCCATATTTATTTCTTCTCGCCTCATACAGGATATTATAGAGGCGACCGTCAGAACTTTCCCGGATATGTGATATCAGTGTAGCAAACGGCAGGCGGGATGTCAACCTGGGAATCGTGCGCAGACATCAGAAACATTGGTTGCTGTGAACGGAGTGAACAGTAACCTGGGGGGGCTCCAGTCTGTGGCTGTCTTAAGATAATCTTATTTAATCTCCGCAGTTTTACATTGCAGAATCTTCTCCAGTTCCGCTACTCTTTTAAGTGCTTCTGCCGTCTCTTTCTGGGCTTTTATTTTTTCTTCTTCAGCAATCATCCTTGCTTTTTCAGCAGAATCCCTTACATTTTCAGCTTCATCTCTCTCTTTTTTAGCTTCATCCCTTGCTTTTTCAGCAGAATCCGCTCTTTGGCGTTCTCTTTCTGTATTTTGGCGTTCAGCTGCCTGACCTTTTTCATACATGATCGTATCTCTCTCAAATCCCTTCATATAGCTTAAAGACACCGTTACTGAAAACTTATAAAAAGTTATAAACTTCTATGTTCCATTCCTACTTCCACGAATATGCTTTTGATGATATAAATATCCATCTACTCACAGTTTTTTGTACTCTCCATAGGCATAAATTCCGAACTAACGTATCCGTACATATTTACATTAACGTTTAAGTGTCAGATTGCAAATTGTTCTCCATAAGCCTTGAGGTTTATTGATGCCTGGAAATCCCTGTCAATCATATTCCCACAATCACATCTATAAACTCTGTCAGATAACTTCAGATTTTTTTTGATCTTTCCACATCTGCTACAAAGCTTAGATGATGGGTAAAATCTGTCAGCAACAATAAGCTGAATACCTTTATCACTGCACTTGTACTCAAGCTGTCTTCTAAATCTGAAAAATCCCTGTTCCTGAACCGCTTTGGATAAACGTCTGTTTTTCATCATCCCACTAACATTCAAATCTTCAATACAGATAAATCTTGGTTTTCGATTTATGATTTCAGATATGGTCTGGTTCAAATAGTTTTTACGGATATTTGTTAATCTGTGATTTAATTTTAATAAAAGTTTTTCTTTTTTGACTATATTATGTGTTTTACAGTAATTTTTTCCTTTCTTATTTTTCTCGTAAGACCGTGAAATACTATGCTGTAATCTGCGTTTTTGTTTTTCCAGTTTCCTGACAGGCTGGCTCTTATTGATATTCTTATATCTGACAGCATCAGAACATACCGCCAGATCTTTGATTCCTAAATCTATGCCGATCCCGTCATTATTAAGTGTTTCTTTGCAATCGGGAAATTCCACACATACACTGATCCACCAGTTCAATCCGTCAAAGGATATTCTTGGATTCATGTATTTCGTATCTGTCGGAATGCGTCCATGTTCCGCAAGTCTTACCCAATTTATTTTTTGTTTATTTGCTTTCCTGCCGAGAGAAAATCCTTCCAGTTTAACATGGGTATTGCTAAATCGTATCTTAATATTGTCCTGATAGAATTTCGGCGTTGATCTTTTTTTAGACTTGAACCTCGGAAATTTTTGTAAACCCTTAAAAAAGTTCCTATAAGCAGTACACGCATCTTTGATTGCCTGTTTCGTTACATTGTTTGAAATATTCAGTAACCATGCGTATTCTTCAGAATGTCTGAGCCTTGTAAATTCTTTTCTGAGTTCTGAATCCGAAATAAATCTGCCACCTTTTTCATAATTCTCTTTTTCCCTGGCTAAAGCCCAATTATAGGCAAATCTTGAAGCACCTGCGTACTGAAACATCTTAGTTTTCTGCACATTGTTTGGCAAGAGCATTACTTTTATGGCCTTTACCATCAGCTTCTTCTCCTTTATCAGCTCTTTAACAAGTTTCCTGCTGGCTTTATCCACCGTTTTCTCTGTAATTTACAACTGAATACAGTGATTATCTGATCACTATATCCTTTGTTCCCAATGTTTCTCTTTCGTCAAAATAAATTTGTGCAGCCAGGCTTTGAAACACAATAATTTTTCTCTTTTGCAAGTTCATGGGTAATAATCAGTTGCATGGAAAAGAATCTCCGGTCAGATCATATATTCCCTCTTCTCTCTTTACAGCTTGAGTTTCCCAATCTTTCTTAATCAATAAATCTACACGCATAGGACAGGAACCCAGCAGATATTCCTGTCAGACTTCCCGTTTGCACCAAACCTCATTCAGTTCCACATTTACTGCTACCTGGAAACCGTCATGTCAGTCAATTGCTACATTTATCTTTTGTAAGGATATTGTTGTACCTCCTCCCCCCCCCAGTATAGCACATACTGTTCTGTATTTATACTACTTTTGAAAAAATTTCAGCTGAACGGCCAGAAAATAAGACGCAGTATCAGAATGAACTGCCGTAATTTCATAATAGTGCAGAACACATTGAAAAACGAATTAATTTTTTAAAAACCAGAAAGCCACAGACTGGGTGGGTGCCAGTCTGTGGCTCAGTTAGATTTTTATACTTTCTTTAGAGAATTTTTAAGACAAATTTTGTCTCTTTATTTTCCTGACATGGGCTACAACTCCAATGTGGTCTTATTTCCACTTCTGCCAGAAATATGTGTTTTGGATTCCATTCGATCCCCCTATCTCATTTCCGCTATCATCATACAAATGAACACTGTCTTTCAAATCCCAATAATAGCGTGTTCTTTCAGCTTTAGCCTGATTATATAACTCTGTAGTAGCATAGTCATCTTTATTCACTGAGTTTTTACTGTGAAATTTATACCATTTATTTCCATATAAACGGTAGTATGCCTGATCAGAACCATCATTCTGATCCTTATTTTTGGTTTTTCTCTTCATAAACCATTTTCCAGATGAAGATTCTACATAATTTCCAGAAAAAGAACCTATTCCCGTCTTACTGTACACACTTAATCTTAGATAACAAGATTCGCCCAGTGCATCTGTATAGGTATAAGTATAACCTGGATACCCATTATCGGCTTTATCCTCACTTCCAAGTTTTGCCAGTTTTCGTATACTTTCCAAATCTGTAGGCACATATGTAAATGGAACTGCATCCTGTCCATACACACAGTCATAAACATTGTATTGAAGCGGATAAATATAAAAATTGTACAAAACGTCACCTAAATCAACTGATATCAACACATATTTATAATTTTCATAATTTGACGTATCTTCTTTCATAGTAATGCTTAAATTTGAAGGATTCGTACCATTCAATGTAAGAAAAGGAATATTATTCCTTGCACATTCCACCGGAACACTTCCTGTGGCAGTCAGATAACTGGTTTTAATTGTTCCAGAAGATTTATTTACATCTTCATCATTAAACTCCAGTTTCTGAGTCTTGCCCGATGCACAATTGTATGATTTTTCAATGGTTGTCTTCGGACTTACAGTAATCTTCGTAGAAGAAGTACATATTGCAGCACCGCTGGTTTTATCTCTCGCAGTCGCTGTCACAGTTACAATTCTGGATGCATCAGGTGCCTGATTCAAAGATAAATGTGTTATTTTTCCAGATAAATTATCCAGGCTGTAAATTGCCGCCTCTTCCGGATTTAATGTCCACTCAATATTGTAATCATCCGTAACATGCTGATCGTGTTCTGCGTCAACTACATCTGCAGTAATTGTTATCGAATCTTGTCCATAATGTATCTGAGTAGCAGATGTTATGAGATTCATAGTTAATGGAGTAACTGTAATATCAATAGATGCTGTCCGAAGAGGTTCATTATTATACAATTTATACGAAACAGTTATTGTATATGTTGTAGCCCTCGTAATCTGTGAATTTGCAGTAACCGTTATCAGATTCTCTTTTTCGTTAGCATAGGCATACTCATAATATGTAGGAGAAAGATTTCCTATTGTTTGTCCATTTATGGTTTCACAAGTCCAGTTTTCATCTATTTTATCCGTTATCGGCTGTCCATCTCTTAATAATTCCAGATAAATCTGTGTACTTTCCCCCGGAAATATAGAAGTTTTATTATTTACTGCAACGACATGTGCTGTTGTAGTATCAATTACTTCAACAGACTTTTCTTGTTTAAATCCATAGTTTGAATTGAATACTGTTGCTCCCGGAATCTTATATAATTCTACTGTAACCTTTTGTGTTCCCGGTTCTGAAGTTTGGAAATACCAGTTTTCGCCATCCGCACAAGGATGTTTTTCTGCCCACGGATCCGGTGTAATCGTAACAATATTTGAATCATTACAAATATCACTACGAACTGGAATTTTTGCTTGGGTACCGTTCGAGTTATAAACTATCATATTTATACCAAATTCATAATTGTCCCTTACCTTTACAGTATCCCCATGAGCAGATACAATCTCAATGCCAGTTGCTACTTTTATTGCTTTCTCAGCATGGATTTTTATCTGTTCCGTAGTTTGTGTCTGATCTGTATATTTTATATAATCTGCACATAAGATAAAACCAGTCTTAGCATCAGCTGAAACAGAAACAGATGCATTCTTGTTTCCATTTTCTGTTGGAGTTACGTTAATTCCACTATAGTTATGTCCAGATTTCAGATACCAGTTAATTCTTGAATTTTCCCAGAACCCGGGAATTGTCTTATTCGTCACAAATGAAAATCCACCTTCTCCACTGTTAACCTGACATATATATTCTCCCGTATTCTGATTATTTTTTATTACAATCGTATCCAAACTTTTATTTTTTCCCAAGACAATTTGCGCAGTATATCCAGATACACTGAATGTATTTGTCACACTTAACGTACCGTATCCCCCACGCACAGATACATCAGCACTTGCCTTAACTTCCCAGTTTCCGATATCATTCTCCGCAAAATTTCCTCCAACGCTGTAATCGGATGCTTTCTCTGGTTTTTGTTTTGTAGTGATGTTCACAATATCTGATGCATTGTTTCCATCTATGGTTTCTACTACTTGTCCGCCTTCCATATATGTACAGTGAAGTTCTTTTGGGGTACCTATTGTGCATGTCGCATTATTTTCCGGCAATAACAGATCTATTCTGGCAATCTTGACAGTAATTGTATTTGAAACATTATGTTCACCATTTGTAGCACGCACAGTAAACGAACCTTTATCCGAAGTTCCAGATTCTGACTTTACTGAAATCTGACCCTCAGAAGTAACACTTGCATATGAACAATTATCAGCATTGTCCATTGTCCAGATTACAGGTACATTATCTTCTCCTTTTGTCCCATCACTGTATACATACTTCCAGATAATTTCAGAATTTAAATTCAAACCATCATATCCTGCTGCAACCAGAACACTCTTTGTTTCTGTTTCTATTCCTGTGACAATCCTGTTATTATTAATCTGAATTGTTACCGGTGCAGATGTAGCTGTCTGTTTTCCATCTGCTGTCTTGGCAGATACAATTACAGTGATGGTTCCTGTAGCATTATTATTAACTGTAAGTTTTCCATATGTAGGATCCAGGGCAGGGAAAGAACCTTTATCCGCTCCATCTGTAATCTTCCACACTACTGTTGTCGGGTCTATAGGTCCGCTTGCATCGTACGAAAGAATTTTAGAATTACCTGCATCAATAGAACTCGGTGCACCTACAATCGTGATTCTTATATCTGTGCTTCCGGCAGTTGCAAACGCATCATCTGGTTTCAAAACCTGAATCCTGTTTCTGAGATTAACAGTATGAAGAGTTTTAACTTTCTTTCCATTATTTTCTGTAGTTAAGCGGAAACGCACAATACGCTCGCTCTCTACCTTTGTCACGTCTGCTGTAAAATTCTCAATTCCTTCTGCAAATACAGAACGCGCAATTAACTCTTTAGAGTCTCTTGCTATATCTGAGCTATTTCCTGAAATAGTTCCTGTCTGATTCTCTTCATCACCTTCTGCTGCAACTGCAATATCGATATTCTCCACATTTGCTCCAGAAGCTCCACTCCCATTCTTATTCTGCTGTGATTCTGGATTTTCTCCACTTCCATTCTCATCCTTCTCTTCTGCACTGCTGCTTGCCTTTGTGTACTGACGTTGGCTGTAGTAAAGTTTTCCTTCACTTCCCACCCAGTCTAATACATCAAATACATAACGACTTGTTCCATCACCGTTCTCATATTCGTTACAGGTAATAAATGTTTTGGAAGCCGCATTGGAATCATCAATATCACTTCTTATCTGCTCTCCCATAGCAGTTCCTGAACCATATGCATAATAAACACTTCTGTTTGCATCTATGATCAGATCTTCTATCGCATTTAAAGTCTCCTGAGCATCTATCTGAGATTTTGTATTACCGGATACACCTCTGAACAGATTGGATCCCGTACCGATCAATGTCACTACAACGCCTGAAAAAATTGCAATGATCGCCACTGTAACAATCATTTCTATCAAGGTAAAACCGGCATTGTTCTGTATTCCTTTTCTGATTGTATCCTTTTGTGTTCTAAACATTCATCAATTCTCCTCATACATTATCTCATAGCTTTAGGATCATAAATTCACAAGATTTCTACTGAAACCGTTTTTGTTATTTCGCCTTAACAGAATATTTTCCGGTTTTTATATTTAAGGTAATCACTCTGGTACGCATTCCGCCGCTGACCGTAATAGAGCTGCAATATGGCAAACTGGTATCTCTGTCCAATGGAATGTCATTTCCAGATTCAAGAACTTTCAAAATTTCATTCTGTCCCCATTCATTTGACTGAATAGGAAGAAATCCACCTGTTGCGCGGTCATACGTGAGAATGAGAGAACTTCTGCCATTGTTCTCAGTTCCATCCCACAAATTATAGGTATTTCCTTTGTTATCCTGATAACTGATTCTTGTTCCGGCTGGAGCAATTTTTTCTGAATCAGCACTTCTTATTTTGGATGATGATTCACTGTCTTTTCCTCTGTCAAGATAATAAGTGATATAATAACCATCAGAACGATATTCCAGTTTCATTTCTCCGACAAGTCTGTTCATTGCTTCCCGTCTTGTTTTATCGAGCGCAACTGTTATGGAATTCGTTGCGCGCTGAACACGAAAACCAAGTACCGAGTTCAGGGAGGGAACAATAATCCCAAGCAAAATGGCAAAAACTGATACAGTAATAACCATTTCAACAAGAGTAAAACCCGCATTTCTCTTTCTACAGCAGTTTGATCTTAATTTACGCATTTTTTTCTTTAACACTACTCTTTTCTCCAGTTTTCATAGGTAACGCAGTCAGCCAGATCATAGGTATCAGAAACCCTTCCTGTATCCGTTGTTTCATCTGAGGTATTTGTATTTCCCAGAACATACTTATCACCCTCCCAGAAGAAACTCTTTGGTGATATTTTCTTATTTTCACCCTCAGTCTTATTCATCTGAGCCTGAAATACTCTTGCAGCTTCCAGAGGTGCAGACTCCAGACTTGCTCCCGCTCCAAGGGTAATCCTTCCCTTTGCCATAATAATTCCCTGAAAATGAACTCCTTGATCAATTATGACATCACCGGTACATACAACGAGACGTAATTTATCTGCCATAGCAGAAGTAATTGCCAATGGTTTATCTTTTCCACTAACTGTAGTTTCTGATGTCGTACCATCGTCATTTTTTATTCGAAAGGTACTGAATTTTCCATTATGTACCATGATTGCCTGCAGACCGTCATCCTCATCCGCTGTAAATTCTTCCTTAAGACTTTTCGGATGCTTCTCCTGCAAAAACTGAACCATTTCTTTTTCATTGACCATATTGTCAAAGACATTCCTGTCTGTATCTTCTTTTTCATTATGAACCAATCCGTCAGAGTCTTTGACTTCTTTATTCAGAAGGTCTACACTGGTAATCATTTTTCTGTTTAATGCATACCACATATTCTGATAATTTGTCTGCTCCTGAAGGAGAGCCTGCGAAACCTCCGGACTGGTAGCAACAGCCATACTGCCTTTAGCAGTAGTTCCATTTTCTGTTGCTTCACCACCCTCATAGGAAAGAACATTTCCATTTGTAACATAACGGATATAATTCTTCATATCCTTTACCTTGATTCCGCTGTTCATACCACTGAAATAAAAAGATAAATATTTATCCAGATTTGTCTTTACTGTAGAATTATTCATATAATAATCATACATAAAATCTGAAGATGCCTTACTGTCTTTAAAATTCAGATAAAAATATACGTATCCCTCATCTGCATTATTACTGTAGAAAACTTTCTGAACAGGCTTCTCAGAATCTATGCCGATTTCGTTCAGAGATTTATTTCCCAGTTCTGACACTTCTGCATCCATTTTCACAGGAACAGAATTCATCTGTTTCAGTCCGCTTTTTTCGTAATCTGAATAGGACATCGGATTTTTAATCTCCATTTCAGGATTCTTTAATTTAGAAGCATCTATTAATTCTGATGGAAGCAGATATGCCAGCTGTGTTCCCTTCACAGTAATACTTTCTCCCATCATGATATCATTAGAGTTACTTTCTCCATTAACAGACTTTACTTTTGATGTTCCAATGTAGCTTCTGCCTGCCAGCATTATTTTTCTCACACCAGACAAATCCAATGTGGTATTCTTCCCATTGATTACGATAGAACTGCTCAAGGCAGTATCACTCCATCTCTTCTCTTGATTATCATACATATATTTATTCAAAGAACTTCTGGCAGACTCCGGATAGCCGTATCCATAATATTCACCCTGTACCGTAACCCTGCTGCCGCTTCCTGATTCTATAGTTAAATCATCTGACAGATATGTCGTTCCCAGAAGATTAACCTGTGCTGATGATAATTTCACACCCTGAGCCCAGAGAGTTACACCTGCCTCACTGGTAAATGACGCATTTGGCTCTGTATAAATTTCTCCGGCACTGACAAACTTATCACCACTTTGGATATCCAGACTAGCTCCTGATTTAATCCAGATACTTGTATAGGGATTCTTCTCCAAAATCGTATTATTATTAATCTCCTGCAAAATGCCGGAATAAATGCTTCCTGAAATTGTGGTATTACCGCCTTCACAGATAATTCCCTTACCTGCCACTACAATCATATTCATAAGATCAGGAAGTGTAGATGGTGTAGGAAACTGCACTTTCGGAATTCCCAATCTGATATCTGTTTCTATTACAGACGCATAACCTTTAGGATCAACATAAATCACTTTCAGATTTTTCAGCAGAATTCCATTTTTATTATCTTTTATCATTTGGGGAGGATTCTTCTGACCATTCTTTTCATTAAATGATGTGGTAACAATTAAAGTTTCTTTTTCTTTATTAAATTGATTACTGTTTTCTAGGTCAAGATAATCCTTCAGATAATCCAGATCATATTCACTCTGATCTGTACCTTTTTTCAGTCGACTTACCAGTTTTTTTATAAATTCATTTACAAAATCATTCTGTCTCTGTTTATCAAGAACAACATCTTTTAAATTTTCATCTTTATCATAAGTTTCCAGAACCTTAATATATGCCTCTGACATGGAGTTTCCTACATCCTCCTGAAGTCCTACGCGAATTTCTTCAATTGCACGCTCAGCAGTATAAAAACTGTCTTTTCCCTTTAAATCTGTAATTTTCATCTGAAAATTACTCAGAGCCATATACAGAACAAGGAGTCCAAGGATTCCGATAAAAGACACTGCAATAATTACAGTAATCAGTGAAAAACCTTTATTCTGTTTTCCGGCTGTATCTTTCTGACCATTCATATTATCGCTCCCTGTTATCAATTTTCTTTCGCTCCGTCCAGGCTTGCAACCAGTTCATCTTCCGGAAATCCCTTTTCAGCTGCGCCTGATTTATATACCTTCACTTTTGCTGTATAAATTCTGTCTGTTTCTGTTTTATCATCAAGACCATTATAGCTTAATATCTGTTTCGCAGCTGTTCCGGTTTTCTTTCTGTCATTCTCTCCCTTGTCACTCACAGCCTGATAAGTCAGTTGCATTTGATTAATACGGGGACGGGTAAGAATTTGCTTAAAATCACTGATATTATAATCCAGATTTGTTCTCAATTTCGTCTGTGCCTTATAAAGACTGGTATTTGTGTTCCAGTTTGTATGTTCCAATTTGTCAGGACATTCTTTTATCGTCAATGACATACGGTAGAAATTTTCCTGAGAGGAAGTTGGTATATTATTTTCTTCATCTCTTTGTTTTGTCACATATACATTGACAGGATAATTATCTACATTTTCTATAACAATGTTATCCAGGTTTTTTGTACTGTTTTTAACTTTGTTCTCGTAATTAGGGTAATAAAAAATGTACAGATTTTTCAGCTTTGAATCCGCTTCTGAACTGTAAAAAGTCAGATACTCGCTTTTATAGGTGCAGAAACATCCTTTTATATCTTTTTCTTCTGACTTTCCTTTACATGGACAGATATCCATGCGTTCATACTTATTTCCACCTTTCTTTACATAATTATAAGCATTCAATATATATTTAGCATCTGCCTTAATTGTCCCACCACTTTCTTCAATTTTTACATAAAGCGTTCTTCTCGTCTGCTTATAAATATCTTCCGGACTCAGTTTTTCTGCTGGTCTGGAATGTTGTGAAGTAAATTCTTCCGTCAGCTTTTGCTTTTCTTCTTCTGATGTTGCATTTTTGATATAATCGGCCAAATCTTCATCCCACAGTTTTTGTGCTGCCTGAAGCTGTCCATTCGCTATAAACTCCATTGCTTTCTTATCCCAGTTTTTCCCCATGATTAAAAAGGCATTTGTTTTAGTATCCAATTTAGCAATGTTAGGTGCCAGATAATCGTTTTTTCCTTCTTCATTATTAGTAAGTGTCTTCTTTTTATATCCGGAACCTTCTCCCCCATTAAACTCTACCAATGCATCAAACGTTTCATGATTACCCTGTACATTTGTAAGTTCAAAGTAATATTTTGAAGCATTATTACCTGTTTTTCTGGGATTGAATTCATAGCTTTTACCCTCATCCTTGGAAATAACAGATGCTGTTACCTTTGATGTATCCTCCCCATCCAGAGTATTGTAGAGACGTACATCTTTATAATCACTTCCATCCTTTATGATTTCCTTTACCCCGATAGAATTCTCTGTTTCAGTATTGATTCTATCTCTTTCAGAATCAAGAAAAGAAAGTCTCGCCTGTCCGGTCAGAAAATTAATAGGATAATTAAATGCCAGTGAAACATCCTCAAAATCTTTGGATTTAATCTCTTCCATAATATTCTGCGCTACTGTTGTTGCCTCCAGATAAAGATTTGATTTTTTATTAATCCTCTGCGAAGTCACGAAGCTCTGAAGAAGCACCGCCGCTGTTATGGAAAAAATGCTAACCGCAACAATCACCTCTAACAATGACATACCTGCATTCGATTTTTTCCTCTTTTTTCTGTCCATCCCAATGCTCCTTTCTGTGTCCGGTTATCTATAAAAACACAGTTAGAGGGGCTCTGATTTCTCTCCCCTCTAACATACTTTCCCTATTGCGCCTGTCCAGTCGTCTCAGCAGCGGCTGCATCCTGCGTGTTTGCTCCTTCCTGACTGTCTGTTGTCTGGCCGTCAGCGCCGGTGTCGGAAGCCGCCTGTTCTGTGGTTGTCTCTGCAGCTTTCTTTTTGTTCTTCTTGCTTTTTTTGCTCTTTTTGCCTGACTCGATTGTTCCGAAAATATTATCAGTTCCGTATGCTACGCTTCCTGCATTCGGTTCTGTATAAGTCTGGCCTGTTCCTGCCATGAAAAACAGGTTTACTGTAATGCTACCCGAAAGATTTCCTGTTGAGGAATCAAAGGAGGCATTTACATTATCAAGTGTCATCCTGCCTGTCTGGTCAGCCAGATAGTCAACCATATCCTTCAGGCTGGCATAAGTTCCCGTAAACTGCATGGTATCCTGTGTCCGGTAGAGTACAGGACTGGTGAACACACTGTTCAGATTCTCCACTTCTGCATCGGAGGCAGCCTGACGCTCATTCTCTCCGACTACATCTGTGCCCTCGATCTCATCAAGCTGAGACTGGGTCTGCTCATTTGCCTGCTCTGAGAGAGTCTGGTCAGGCAGACCCGCCAGAGGGTCTTCTGTACTTCCGTCCAGGGAAGCCACAAACTCTCTTGTGCCCAGACCTACATTAGAAATCTGCATATCCAGGGAGTTCTCCATATTCATGGAAAGTACGATTCCGTCTTCAGGACGGATATCTGCCGGAAATGCAGATGTATATTCGCTGACCTTTGCATTGATATCTTCTGTTTCTTTCAGATAAAAATCCCTGTCAGAAGCCAGCTTCAGCAGGTCATCCAGCCTTGTCTTCAAAGGTTCGGTTGATGCCTGGATGCTCTGCGCCTCTTCCATCTGCGGTCTGTATCCGAAGAAATATCCTGCTGCAAAAACACCTACTCCAAGAAACATCAGCAGTATTTTTTTATCACGCATAGAAATATTCATGTCCATTTTAATCCTGCCTCCCTATCATTCCTCAGAGCTGTCCAGCGGTGCCGGATCTGAATATGTACAGAGTACACTTAAGGATACTGTTCCATCCTCAGCCTCGTCAATTCCTGTAGTGGTTACAGTAGACAGGCTCTCAAAGGTACGAAGCTGCATGATCGTGTTTGCTGCTGCTGATTTGCTGCCCACACGCATGGAAAAGCTGACCTGCGTTCCCGTAGAGCTGAAGTTCTCCACTGTGATATCCGAAGGCATTTTCTCTTCCAGCTCTTCGATAAATGTCTTAAGTCCCTCATTGGGGGTATTTGTATACTGGTACATATTCTGGTAATTGTCATACTGTGCCTTTGCATTGCTATAAGCACTGTAAATCTCCTCAATGGAGCTCTCTTCTGAGATTCTCTGGTTCAGCCGCTCCTGCTCATGCTGCTGATAAATACGGTTTGCATATCCTGCAGCTGTCAGTACAACTCCTGCCACTGTTCCCACCACACAGATAATGATGGCACCACTTAAAGTCTCTTTTTTTTCTTTCTTCTTTCTGTTGACCTTGTCCATCAGGTTTACGCCTGAAGTGCCCGGTGAAAGAACTGCAGCGTAAAGGCAGGCTTCCTGTGCATCCCCGCCGGCAGGCAGGGCAAAATTCTTAAACTCCTGTAAAATGTCCACCTGCTGTCCCAGCTCATTTGTAAGAAGGAGCATCATCCCCTTTACCTGAGCACCAAGACCACAGCATACAATGGAATCAAAATTTGTATCCGTATGGCGGGAAATATAATAATCCATAATACGGGAAATATTTCCGATCAGGTATCTGAGGCTCTCTGTCACCTCAGCTCTGGCAGTCTCCAGCTTTCTGTCCTCATCAGAGATTTCTTCGTCAAAAGACTCCATATCAAGGAAAGGATTGATACATTTTCTGCTGCAAAGCACATCCAGAGCCTCATTTGCATCCAGTCTATCCCCAAACTCAGGGAATGCTCTCACTGTCTCTGCCGCACTGTCCACACCATAGTTAATATTACGCTGTAGGGTCAGTTCACCGTCCTGAATGATCGTAATGCTGGTTCCCGTATATTCCACCTTAACCAGAATATGAGTTCCTTTTGCATACTCATCCTTTACCGAATGATAAATACTGTCACCTGTGTAGGTGATCCCTGCCATTGTCAGTCCTGCATTCTCCGCAAACTCACTGTAAGCTGCTGAGATTGCTTTGGGAGCAGCATAAACCATCAGATGGTACTGCTTTGTCTCTTCCTTCCCGTCCTCAGATTTCTGGCTCTCCACATCGACCACACTGTAGGACAGCACATACTTGCTCACATCAATGGGAAAATAATCTGTGGCATTTGCCTCTACAATGCTCTGTATCCTGTTTGCTTTCACAAAAGGGATACGGACTTCCCTGCTCGCAATCCTGGTAGAACCTGTGGCAAAATATACTTTCTTTGTCCTGATCTTTCTCTGGGAGAGCTCTGCCTTAAGATTCTCTCCGAGAGTTTTCGTATCACGGATCTGTCCATCCTCCACAGCCCCCTGGGGTGCCGGTATACAGAAACAATTATAAATCCTTCCCTTTTTTCCACGTACTTCAACTTCCGCAACTCTGATCTGAGATGCCTCTGCCTCTATACTCAAAATCTTCGCCATTTGTATTTTTCCTCCGTATGAGCCACTGCCCTCTGCAGGCAAACGCCCTTTTTCAATTACAAAAATAAATTTTAACAGATAAAACATCTTAAAACTCATTTTTCTAACTGAAAAGTTTTATGATTTTCAGTTAAAAATTAATGACAGGTACCAGCTGATCCACCTGTTTCCCCACAAAGCAGCCAGCAAAATCCCGGCTGACAGATAAGGACCCATGGCAAGCATACGCCCTGCCTTCTTCCTCACCATGCGGATAATATGAACCACGGAACCAATAATACATCCCAGCACAAAAGCCAGCAAAATCAGCTTCCATCCAAGGATCAGACCACAGGCAAACATCAGCTTAATGTCACCCCCGCCAATCGCTCCGCCGCCACTGACCAGATAAAGAATCTCCAACACACCGCTGACACAGACCATCCCAATCAGATGCTCCACCAGATTCCCCCTGTCAAGCACAGCCATGGCAACTCCAAGGACAAACAAAAACACATTGATTCCAAAAGGAATCTCATACGTTCGCCAGTCAATCACACTCAAAACCAGAAGAGCCGACGCCATCAAACAGTAAATCACGCTGCTCCACACCAGTCCATTAACAGCAAATATCACCACATAGAGGATGCCATTGACACCCTCTATGATTGGATATTGAACCGAAATCCTAGTTTTACAGTTACGACACTTACCACCTAACACCAACCAGCTAAACACCGGCACCATATCATACCACCGAAGCTTCCGCCCACAGGTCATACAATGGGAGGGGGCTGTCACCACCGACTCCCCAAGAGGAAGCCGATAGATACAGACATTCAGGAAACTACCGATGGTGATGCCGAATATGAAGATTGTTATGTAAGGGATTGTGTATAAGAAAAGAAGCATAGGAATTTCCTCTCAAAATCTTTTAAATCACTTTTAATTACTAATTAATAATTATTCAGTACCATTTTTCATATAATTTCCAAAATCTTTTGTTGGTTCATATGTTACACTAGTACCACCATCTTCTTTTACATCAACAGTAGCACTTATATTTGCAGGACTTCCTTCAGCCCATTTTTTAGATTTTGTGTTTGTTTTTTTCCAATTTGGAATAGAAGCAGTTATCGCATCTTCTGCTTTTCCAACGGCGGCATCATTAGGTTTAACATTCTCTGCATTTGCTACAGCTGTTACCGCTGTTGATCCCTCCACTCCTGTTACTCCACAAGCAATTGTAATTTTATATCCACCTGCTGGAAGTTCATTTGCAGGATCTGCTGCATATATTTTAATAGCCTTTACCATTTCATCCATATTACTTGCATCAGCTGCTTTTCTAGATTTTTCTACATATTTTGTATACTGTGGTGCAAGTAATCCAACCAATATGGCAAGAATAGCAACTACGATTACTAACTCAACAAGAGTAAAACCTTTATTATCTTTCTTTTTTTTGAGGAATTTGAACATCAATTTTTCTCCTTTAACTATATATGACCTAAATAAATTTTATTAAGCACCTGTTTTCATATATGTTGCGAATTTGTTTCCATCTGTTGTATCTGTACCTGTAGTATATTTTACAGATGTTCCTCCATCTTTAGCAACCTTAACTGTTGCTACAATAGAATCAAGTGCTCCCTTACTGCCCCATTTTTTTGATTTTAATTTATTTTCCCACCAGTTAGGAATTGAATCTTTCATTTCTTTCCCTAAACCAGTAGTATCATCTTTAGTTAATCCTGTAATTGTTGTTTCTGTCTCATTCACAGTAACCACATACTCACCCATTGCAAGTTCATTTGCAGGATCTGCTGCATAAACCTTAATTACCTTTACAATCTCATCCACATTACTAGCATCAGCTGCTTTTCTGGTTTTTTCCACATATTTTGTGTATTGTGGTGCAAGTAATCCAACCAGAATCGCAAGGATTGCAACTACAATAACAAGCTCTACAAGAGTGAAACCCTTGTTATCTTTTTTCTTTTTGTTAAATAACTTTAACATATCACTATCTCCTTACTTTGGTTACAGCAAGATAGCAACATTACTCATAGGTAAGCAAAGAATTATTATGCATTCGTCGAAAAATTGAATTCACATTATTTTTTATATCATCCAGGTTATTTTGAACTATTTTCACTTTCTGAGTCACCTGCATTACCTGTTCCTTTAGCTGAACCTGCAGATAACATATATTCTTTAAATGTAGTTGTTTCTGGATAGTCAACGGATGTACCTCCGTCATTATTGACAGTTACAGTGGCTTTAATAGCAGCTGGTTGTCCATTATTCCATTTCTGTGATTTTGTTACTGTCTTCTTCCAATCTGGGATAGATTCTCCCATTTCTTTCTCCAAACCTGTTTTATCAGGTGCATTACCCGAACTCAAAGCAGCTGATGTAATAGTTGTTCCAGTATTCTTGTCATTACTAATCGTAATTGTATATTTGCCAGCCGGAAGTTCACTTGCAGGGTCTGCAGCATACACTTTAACTACTTTTACCATCTCATCCATATTACTAGCATCTGCAGTCTTTCTGGATTTCTCAACATATTTTGTATACTGTGGTGCAAGTAATCCAACCAGAATCGCAAGGATAGCGATTACGATAACCAACTCAACAAGAGTAAATCCCTTGTTATCTTTCTTTTTTCTGTCTTTCAGAAATTTAAACATAACTCATTCTCCTTCAAAATTAATTTAATTTTTTAATTCATTTCAATCCGGATAGAGTCATATCATGTCGAAAGATACAAGAGCAGCACACCATACATGCCAGACAATATATTCAACTTTTCGATGAATACATAACTCTCCTGTTGCTGTCATCACGAATGTCACTATCCGGTGATTGATTCAACGAGCGAGAACCCTGATGGGCTCTCCACCCCCCCCCTGTAAAAATCGCTTTTCCAGGAGGGAGGGAGTTATGTTTATAAACTCGTTATTCAGTTTTCATGTTACAATTTTGTTTCTCACTTCCGGTTCAGGAAAAACCTTCCCGTTATCAGGAATCCAGTCACTGCCAATACCAGCTCCGGGATGTAAATATATTTATCTACATCTGCAGGAGATTTAGTCATACTTGGCATTTGGGAATCTGCGTTATTCTGCGAAAAAACTCACTGTCTGAGCGAAGCGAGTTATGAGGTTTTCGCAGAATGCTTTTAGCAGATTTCCAAATGCTTAGTATGACTGGCTCCGAAGCCGTAGATAAATATATTTACATCCCGGAGCGTCCACCTGACAGCATATTCCTTCAGATAATCTCAGCCTTTCTCTCACCGTATAATTAAATCACTAAAATCCCGCTTTTTCCACGCGCCCCCTTCCATATCTTACAAGAAAACACGACATTTCCATGATTTCTATGATGAACACAGCCCCTATGCAAGCTGTGATACATCCAAATTTGGTTATTTCAGCAACTTTTAACGCGGTTGCCACTCGCAAATGATCCTTTGATTACCCAATCAATCAGATATCTAAGATAATTTAATTACTTTTTATCCATTTCAGGCTATAATCTACATGCACTGTATAATTAAATTTTTATTACAAATTATCCAGCCCATTATACATAGCCCCAATCGGTGAAACCACCGCCACAACCAGCGTACCAACCACAACAGCCATAAACACAATGATCAACGGCTCCATAGCTGCCAGTACACTCTGGGTAGTCATTTCCACCTCTTCATCATAGTAATCCGCCAGCTTCTCCAGCATATCCTCAATATTACCTGTCTCCTCACCGATTCCAGTCATATGGCACACCATAGGCGGGAAGATTTTTGAGGCTGTCAGCGGTTCTGACAGCGGAATACCTTTCATAACTTCCTCACGTGCTTTCAACAGCGCATTTGTGTAATGAATATTATTGACGATCTTTGACACTGTCTCCAGTGCATCGATAGTGGAGATACCTGAGGACAGCAGTGTACTCATTGTCCTTGCAAACTGTGCGCAGGCTGTCTTCACTGTCAGCTTGCCAAACAACGGCATCTTCATCTTGACCCTGTCGATGGCAAGTCTGCCCTGTTCTGTCCTGTAGATCATCTTATATGCCGCGATCACCAGAATGATCAGCCCCAGGATCATATACCAGTGTTCTGTCATCCACTCACTGGTATTCATAACCCACATGGTGATTCCCGGCATCTCCACATCCAGATCTGCAAACATATCAATAAAGATGGGAATAACGAACAGAAGCATAACAGCCACAACACCGATCGCAGCAACGACCAGAATGATCGGGTAGATGGTTGCCTTTCTGATGGTTGCCTTCAATTTGGCTTCCTTCTCAAACTGTATTGCCATTCGTGTGAAAGCCATCTCCAGGCTTCCGGAGTTCTCACCTGCCTCTACCATATTGATAAGCATTGGCGGGAAGATATCTGACTGGCCTCTCATGGAGTCTGCCAGTGTATTTCCTTTCTCCACACTGAGAAGTACCTCTGAGATGGCGCGTTTCAGCCATTTGTTCTCTGTCTGTTCCGAGAGCATCTGTAAGGCTTCCTTCATCGGGACACCTGCCTGGGTGATGCTGACAAACTGACGGCAGAATACACTCAGATCTCTTGGCTTTACTTTCTTTCCTATGGAGAAATCTATCTCTTTGTTCAGGGCGCCCTGTTCTTTTACAGAGACAGGAATAAGCCCGTCATTTTTCAGGATATCTATAACTTTCTCTCTGGTGTCAGCCTCAATATTTCCTTTTTTCTCTTTTCCCTTTTTATCTACTGCCACGTAGGTAAAACCCGGCATTTTATCACTTCTTTCTCTCAGTCAGGCTCAGGGTGTCTGCCAGATCAGGTTTCTGTCAGAAGTCAAAGCTGACTTTTTTGTTCATGCTGACCGGATCCTGGGCATATGTCACTGCATTGTCCCCATCGATCAGTTTTCTCATATATAAGTCATACAGTGCATCATCCATTGTCTGCATCCCTGCACGTCTGTTGGTCTGCATCACAGAGGATATCTGATAGGTCTTGCTCTCACGGATCAGGTTTCGCACTGCATTATTTGCAAAAAGTATTTCAAGTGCAGCCACACGGCCGCTTCCATCTGCTTTCTTAAGAAGCTGCTGGGATACAACGCACTCTAATACAGAGGCAAGCTGTATCCTTATCTGCTGCTGCTGATTTGGCGGAAATACATCAATGATCCTGTCAATGGTCTTGTCCGCACCAATGGTATGCAGGGTGGAGAATACTAAGTGACCGGTCTCCGCTGCTGTGATCGCTGTGGAGATAGTTTCCAGATCTCGCATCTCTCCTACCAGGATAACATCCGGGTCTTCACGCAGTGCAGCCCTCAGTGCCTGTGCATAACTCATTGAATCACTGCCGATCTCCCTCTGATTAACCACTGACTTGTCATGTCTGTGAAGATATTCGATCGGGTCCTCCAGAGTGATGATGTGATATGGATAATTCCTGTTTATCACATGGATCAATGAAGCCAGTGTAGTTGATTTCCCGCTTCCTGTCGGCCCTGTTACCAGAACGAGACCTCTTTTCCGCGAGGTCATCTCCACTACCTCTGCAGGAATACCAAGATCCTCAGGCTCCGGGATGTTGAAAGGAAGGCTTCGCATGACGGAAGCAAGTGTTCCTCTCTGTTTAAACACATTTACGCGGAAACGTCCCACACCTGAGATGGCATATGCGAAGTCCGTCTGTCCATTGTTCTGCAGTTCTTCTCTGTGACGGACATCCATCAGGGGCATGAGAATGTCTTCCAACATCTGAGGAGTCAGGCGTTCTCCCTCTATGGGAGTCAGCACACCATCGATCCTGTAACTGGGCGGTCTGCCGGTTGTCAGGTGGATATCGGAAGCCTTTACCTTCACTGACTGTATCAGTATTTCATCTAAATCATACATATTTCCTAATCTGCCTCGTAACTCCCTGGGATCTCCGGAGAACTCCGGTTCGCAGGAATTCCTTCTATATTAATAGTCGTAAAATTAATAATCTATGAGTCTCGATCATTCATAAGATGCCTTAAGCATCTCTTCCACAGAGGTGGTGCCATTCAGCACATAGCTGATACCATTATCTCTCAGTGTGCGCATTCCGCTGTTTCTGGCTGCGCGTTCCAGTTCTTCTGTTGTCCCATTCTCTGCGATTAGATCACGGATCTCGTCATTGACCTCCATGATCTCGAACACACCGATACGCCCGTAATATCCTGTATGGCTGCAGAAATCACAGCCGCAGGGTTCGTAGACATTTACTTCCTCCTGTGTATTCATTCTCAGAACTCTCTTCTCCTCAGAGGTTGCAGGGCGCATCTTCTTACAATGGTTGCACAGCTTGCGCACAAGGCGCTGTGCGATAACTCCCACAACAGAATCTGCGATCAGATATCTCTCCACTCCCATGTCCGCCATACGGTTCAGAGTACCTACTGCATTATTTGTATGCAATGTAGAGACAACCAGATGTCCTGTTATGGAGGCCTGTACTGCAATAGCAGCAGTCTCCCTGTCTCGGATCTCACCGATCATAATGATATCCGGGTCCTGACGTAGGATAGAACGAAGGGCTGACGCAAAATTCAGGTCTACCTTATTGTTAACCTGTACCTGATTGATGCCCTCAATATCTGCCTCCACAGGATCCTCTACTGTTACGATATTGACTGCTTCTTTATTTAATTCACTTAATGCTGTATACAGGGTAGTGGATTTACCGCTTCCTGTCGGTCCTGTTACAAGAATGATCCCGAAAGGACTGGCCAGCATATGGTTGAAACGTTCCATCTCATCGGGTGGAAGTCCCAGATCTTTCTTGTTACGTGTAAGGTTCAGTTTGGAAGAGAGTCGCATTACGATCTTCTCTCCGTGCACAGTAGGCAGAGAGGAAATTCGAATATCGTAATCCTGTCTGTCTACCATAATGGACATACGTCCGTCCTGAGGTTTCCTTTTCTCTGAGATGTCCATACCCCCAAGAATCTTGATACGGGTGGAAATCGCAGGGAGAAGGCTGTTGTCATATACCATACGCTCATAGAGTGCACCGTCAATCCTGTAACGTACACGAACCTTATTCTCAAGAGCTTCGATATGGATGTCGCTGGCTCTCTGGCGAATCGCCTGTTCAATAAGGGAACGGACCAGCTGTACAATAGGCGCATCACTTACATCTGTGTCCGAATCATCCTCTGATGCTCCTCCACGAAGCTGCGCCCTCTCCTGGGTAAAACGTCTGGCTGCATCCAGTGTCTCTGACGCACCGTAACATTTATCTATTGCCGCAAGGATATCCCTGGTAGTAGCTATGTAAGGCTCTATCTGCAGGTTAGTCACGATAGATATGTCATCGATCGCAGCCATATCCATCGGATCTGCCATTGCCAGATGAAGGATATTTGCGTTGTAGGGATCCAGTTCAAAGGGAATGCAGGTATATTTCTTGAGAAGGTCCACGCTGACCAGATTTCGGACTTCCTTAGGGATTGTCACACCTGTCAGCTGAACAACTTTAAGCCCCAGCTGCATCTGGAGGGCACGCACGATCATATCCTCAGTGATGAAGCCATTATCTACCAGAACTTCACCGATTTTCTTGCCGCTTCCCTTCTGCAATTCCAGGGCTTTCTTTAATTCATCTTCAGTCAGTACATTCTGCTTGATGAGCAGGTCACCAAGCCTCATTCTCTCACGTCTTAATGCCATCTATGTATCTCTTTTCCGGACACAACAGTGTGTTCACTGTTTACAGAACAAATCATCTGTTGGTGTCTCATCTTCAGATTTTACTGTAATATCAGCAGCACACGGGGACTAATTCCACCTTTTGTGTCTGACGTTTTATTATTGGTTTAAAGTTAACATATTTTGTACACTTTGTCAATTTTTGTTTCCATATTTTCGAATATTTTTTTCGTTTTTGAAGCATATTCCGCATGCAATAAAGCAAAATCGTCATTTTTAGCTTATACGTTTAAGTTAGCATACAAAAAAGAAGGGAAAGCCAGACCTTTTTTGTATGACTTTCTCTTCTTTTCATATGCTTTTATTTTGCCTTAAATACAGCGACTTTCTCTTTTGACAGGTCAATTTTATCCGGAAGGATGGAAGTCTTCTCAGTGGATTCTGATGTTGTGAATCCTGTTGAGTCGGAAGTGTTTGACTTCATCGCATCCTGCAGAGTATTGCTTACTGTCACATTTGCAGAAAAGATATCTGTTCCTGTGGAAGCTGCTGCATCACCTGTTGTTGTACTTACCGTACTGCTGCTCTGCATTTCCTGAACCTGTTCCTGTGTCGGGTAGAAGGATGGCTGGCGGATATAACGGAAGCTTGCACTGTATGCCTCGCCTACGGTTACTCCATTCTTGCCGGAGGAGCAGTGTACTGCGATCCAGTCACCTGCGTCTGTTTTACCGCAGAGAATACCTACATGATTATCGCTTCCTGCTTCCGGCCCTTTCTGGAATACCAGATCTCCGGGCTGTGCATCTGCCTCAGTTACCACGTTTGCTTTCTCCCACTGATCGGAAGTTCCATCGCCTACAGCTTCCTGCATTGCTTTATCCTGATATCCGTTGATTACTGCCCAGGTGACAAAACCACTGCAGTCCAGTCCATATGCGCGGATGGTTCCGGTGCTTTTGCTTCCCTCGGCTGATACCTTCTCGCTGGTTCCCCAGCCTGGATCTTCACCGATCACTGTGGATTTGCCGCCCCAGAAGTAACCGACTTTACCAACCAGTGAATAGGCTGCGGAGATAACATTTACTCTTTCCTCGGAAACATCATCACCTACGCTCTCGCGGACAAAACCGTTGGCAGCTGTTACTACCGCGCAGAGGAGTTTGCAGTCTGTCTCCACATATTTCTTAAGAATCGTACGATCCTTTTTTGCGATTTTATTTTTCTTAATATAGTAGTTGATTTTACGATTAGCGTATGTAACGTGAGTGATATCCTGCTTGTCCCTTACGATCGGGTTCATCTCTGCAAAGATTTTCGCAAGGTCTTTCTTGCAGGAAGAATCCAGGGTAAATTCTGTTTTTCCGTCCTGGCTCTGCTGATATACATAGACTGCAAGGATATCCTGCCAGTTTCTTACCAGAAGACTGTCTGCAGATGTGGTAGTCTTGCTGCCGTTTACATCGCTGGCATCTGCTACTTTGTTCTTCTCTTTATATTCCTTCTCGATCTCATCCATAACAGAAGCGAAATCATCTGAGAAGGTCAGATTGTAGTTATTCTTCAGGCTGTCCAGATAGAAATCCTTACCTGCGTGGATATTGGACGCATAATATACCGGAGTTCCGGTCTGTGCAGCACTGGTATTACTCGTAAATGGATTATTCGTATCCGCATTGTTCTTCTGCGCTTCCAGCTGAGCAATAGTCGCTTCTGCCTGAACCAGCAGATTATAATTAGAAACCTGTGCCTTCTCTGTATCAGACAGGGCATTATATGCAGTGCGGATGCTCTGAACAGTGGCTTTCTTCTCCAGCGTGATGGTCTGTGCGTTCAACTCTTTGATTCTGTCGATCACATCCTGGGCTGCCTTCGTAATCTGTGAAGACGGTGTTGGTGTAGGATTCGCAGGTGTCGGAGTCGGATCTGTTGGTGTCGGAGTCGGATCTGCCGGTGCCGGTGTTGGCTCTGCAGGTGTTGGTGTCGGATCTACCGGTGCAGGTGTCGGGTCTGCAGGTGTCGGATCTACCGGCGCAGGTGTTGGCTCTGCAGGAGTCGGATCTGCCGGCGCCGGATCCTCTGATCCTGAATCAAAATCACCGGAATCGCTGAAATCAGAACCGTCTGCTGTATACGCAGCAGTATCCTCTGCTGCAAGTACGGACGCAGGACCGGATAATACCATTCCTGACATCAATGTCAGACATAAGAATCTGGTAAGATACTTGTTTTTCATATATCTAAATTGCTCCCTTCTTACTGTGAGCATGTCCTTACCCCCTGTTTATAAGGGCATACTGTCTAAATTACTTTTCACATTATTATGTTATTTCATAAGTGAATTATCCCGAAATATTAACCTGTTTTATTCTAGCATAATCATTTTTTGAAATCAACAGCTCAGGGCGGGTAAATTCCAGATTTGACCAAAATTCATTTTTTTGTCACATTTTAACCGAATCAAGCAGTGAGAAAGATATATTTCAGAATGCAGGAAGGCTGTGCGGATATAATTTCCACACAGCCTTCCTGTATTCTTAGCGTATCTCTGTCAGGCTGCCTGAATGGCTCCTGCAAAGTTCTTATTACCAATGCAGATCTGTATCAGTCCCTGCACTACCTGAAAGCACATATTCAGGATAAAGCGGATATCCTCTTCCACGCTGCGGAGCTTGTTGAGGTATTTCTCATGAGTAGCTTCGATATAATCGATCAGGGTGGAGAAATCTGCGAAGCGGATGGCCGGTTCCAGATATGAATGTGCTTCTCCCTGCTGTATACATTCTTTCAGTCTGTTCTTAAGTACTTTCTCATAATGATTATGCTGGCTGAAGCTTCCTGTATATGTTTTGTTATGAGGAAAGGTAAAATAATCCGCCATATAGTGGATCACTTCGCCGAACCGACGCCAGTAAACTCTCTGGTTACTCTCATCCGGTCTGATATCTGCCAGTTCTTTCATCCGGTTCTTGACATCTTCAAATGTTCCGTAGAACTCGTGTCTTCTGGTGATAAAGGACGGTTTGATATCCGGCAGAATGCTGCCCAGGCAGAAAGCTTTTCTGTGAGACTGCAGGCTTACTGTGGTCTGCATCTGATCCGCAAGGTATCTTGCTAATAAAATATGTGATTTTTTACGCAATTTTCTTCCTCTTCTTTCTTTTGAGAACCTATCATTCTTATATATGGGAACGAATAATAATCAACTTAACCAACATAGAATACTATAGCAGATTTATACCTGTTATTCAAATAAAATTTTTGTAAACTTTTTCACATTTTCAGGTCAGACAACTGTTTCAGTAATTTCAGGTCACTGTCCTTTACTTTCAGGTTTGTCTCTATCTTCTCTCCCTCAGGAGTGGTGATCGCAATTTCAATAATGCTTCCTTCTTTAAGTCCTTTGCGTGAAACTGCCTGACAGAATGCCGGGAACTTGGGATGATTGCTCTTAAAGGTGTTCCATGCGCCTGTGATCTTCATGATATTTCCTATATTGTTTCCTATGTTCATATGATTGTTGTGTCCTTTCTTATCTCAACTGAATATTCCCGATTCTGAGAACTGATGCATATAATAACATACTTCACCGGATTTGGCTATACCAAAAGCCCCCCAGGATTAACTCCCGAGGGCTTTCATGCTGCTCATATTAAATTGTGATCACATTATTCAAGCAATCAGATTATTAATGGATTCTAACTCATATACAGTAAACGGATCAATATCAATACAACTGGATTCATCTCTGTTGCCAGAAAGATCCCATGCAAGAGTACCATTCATAACGGTACAAGCTTCTTTAAATGCATCAATATCTCTTAATGGCTTAAATATTTCTGCTTTCAAATCTTCTGTAGCATCATAGTCTACAATCTTACCGTCATCAAAGAATACCTGCACATGAAAGTTATCCAATGGTATCACCTGTACTACTGTCGGAAAATATTCGTTCATATGATTTCCCCCTTTAGATAAGCGGATTAATTCTATTTAATGGCTTCATATCTTTTGCAAGTTCCCAGTTTTGCATCAGTATGAGTAATGTCTTTGGAAATTGTAATACTACTTCCTGCATTTAATTGTATTGCATTAGATGCTGATGGTGTTGCAGTTGTCGTCTGTGAAGTGTTAGAAGATGCTAAACCACCGCCAAAAGTTCCCCAACCTGCTCCACCAGATGTCGTTGTACTCACCTCAGAAGTAGTTGATGTATCTGACATAGCAGCAGAACTACTATAAGGACATACACCACCATCATGTAAATGTGCAGGATGTCCACCGCAATGATAATGATAAGAACCTAAACCACTCACATTTTTATTATCATGATGTCCTCCACTTGAATCTGTTCTTCCAGAATGTGCCTGTACTGTTCCTGGTACTGTTGAAAAAGCAAGCATTGCTGTCATCGTATAAATAGAGATTTTCTTAAAAAACTTTTTCATCATACGCTTCTTCCTCAGTAAAATTATTTAAAAAAGACATCACTTCTCCATAAGAAAAAAAGCAATGCCTTAATTATCATAGTTGCAACTGGCTGTCATACATTCGCTTAGACCCTGTAGTTTTGCGTCACCAGATTTCTCTGGCTATGCCGTATTCAATTGAATAAACATTTCACATAAAATTCACAATTTGATTATACTACTGCTATATGTAATATGCAATTCTTTTTGTCAAATTTGTTCGACATTTTGTATTCACTATCACATTGCTGTAATACCCTTATTATATTCGTTATAACGAAGATATTCAAGTATAAGAATCTATTTTATGATAATAATATCAAATATCTTTGAAGGAACAGCCATGATAGATTACAGTCCATTCTGGGAAACATTAAAGAAAACAAATGAAAACTGGTATACTTTGACAAGCAAGCATCATATGTCTCATAGCACTTTGCATCGTCTTAAACATAATCAAGACATCTCTATGAAGACTGTTAATGACTTGTGCCGTATTCTGCACTGTCAGATACAGGATATTTGTGTCTATGTTCCTTCTGATGAAGATCAACCTCTATGATAATAAATCATGCTCTCAGAATGCTTCTCAAGCCTTGTATTTCGCTTTATAACAGATTTTTATATATTATATTATATGAAGATTTCTTATGTGTATATTATTCGTCCTTAAAATTTAATATACGTGTTTATAGGGGCGGTGGTTTTACATTAAAGAGTACCGCTCGGCAGCAGACATATAAAACGTAAAAAAATAGGCACATCAAGGATTTTGTTTTCCCTGATATGCCTATTAAAAAATAACTTCCTCAATTTCTGACAAGGTAATTGCTAAAGAAGTACATCCATCTGCTTTAGCATCATATGTACTTAAATATTCATCACATTCGATAAAACTATTATTTCTATAAAGCCTTTCTCCCTCATTATTTGCTCTAAGAAATACCATCTGAAATCCAATAGTATTCATTGACATGTAATATAAATACTCAAGAAACCATTTAAAGAAGATACTTGAATAATGTTGCTTTTTTACTGGATCAAGCAAATATGCTACCTGACCTTTTAGTTTTCTACTGATTGCAAACATCTTTATCTCAACTGCTGGAATAGATAATAAAATCTTTCCATCATCATTCATTACCTTTGTATGATATTTCTCTGCCTCGTCATAATAGTATAAGCTATATGCCTTAATAGTTGCATAAGCATAAATATGTTTTCTGTCTTCTGCTACTAAAACATATGTAACACCCTTACCCTCTATTGAATCATTTTTTGCATATTTGTGTAGATATTCTGTCATATCCTCATTTCCACAATCAAACTGCTGTATCACATCATCTGTGACTTTCGATTGATTCAATTCAACAAAGCTTAATTCTTGATTATCCATTAATCTTCCTTATCCATCAACGCATTTAACGCATTAATTGATTCTGTATTCAAATTTTTGCGTAACTGTTTGCATTCATTCCAAAATGCCTCAGTCGGTCGATTTTCATTTACTTTTTTAAAGAATGTTTTTTCCTTGCCATAGGTAATAATACACCCTGGATTTCGTTTCTGTGCTAATGCCATACAATCAACCTCCTTCTGTTCTTCAAAATTCGCATTATTATTCATAAGAATATAACACCCCAGTCATGTTATGTCAACAACTGGGTTCATACAAATATACCTTTATTTCTTGATTATATTGTATCATAAACCCAGTCTTGAATCAATTATTTAGTCAATATTATGCCCGTATTTTCTAGGATATACACATCAATACGGTTCTACTCGCACTGTAAGCAGTTTCTCATATATGTATTCTGGTATCTTATCTCTGTATTTTGATACCGTAATTGCAATGTCGCATTCTTTGAATTTCTTATAATCTGCAAATGCTTCTGCTATTGTATCTCTATATGGTAAAGTAATTTCATCTTCTGTACCAAAATAAGTGATTTCACCATAGTATTTATTGACTTTACCATTATATCTTACTCCAAGAGGAAGCACATTGTCTGGTGTTTCCCCATCTTTATAATGCTTTTTACTGTTGGCAAGTAATGTATTTAAGCCTTGTGGCAGAATACAGATTGTCTCTGGAGAATACACCTTGATTCCATTACCAAATAAATCCTTGTCTACAGCCATTGATTCGCCTGGTACTTCATAATATAATTCCAAGTATCTCTTGACAAATAACTGCGGATCATCTTTCCATTCTTGACACATTTCAACATCATCATAACACTTGTGCGCACTCTCACTGTTATTTTCACCTTTACATCGACTAGAAATAGAACCATACGCAGTCATTGCTTGATTCTTGGCATTGTTGACATACTCAATATATTCCTGCTCATAGCCTAATTCCTGCCATGTAATCTTACTTGCTTTCAGATTTCTAAAATCTTCACCAGTAACATATATCAAATTCTTATACCAGTTATCCGCAAAATCACCATTCTTATGCCAGACTTTAAATCTACCTTTATATTGTTTCAGAAAACTTTTTGCTACCAGTTCTTCTGGACAGGTTTCTCTTTTAGTTGTTTCAACTATAATTTCACCTGTCAGTTTTCCTCTAATTTTTTCTGGTGTTCGTAATATTGCATAAACTGTATAATGGCATTGCCCTTGTTTATGCTCATAGAATTTATTCTTATCTGAATTTCTATAATTATTTACACCTCTTCCGTAATTAGAAATCCAATAGTTTTCTGTACCTTGCACTCTTACAAATACTTCAAATGCACTGACTAATTTATATTTAATTGGATGCTCTACAGGTCGCATATCTGTTAGTGGTATCTCTGCCAGATTTTTACTTTCATCAAGAATATACTGAATCTTCATTTCTGTATTATTTAATTCCATTACTTCTCTAATCCTTTCTCAGCCATAATATTTTCATCAATTGTCCTGTCAGTCAGTGGACACCACTCAGGACTTGTCTCAGGTAAAACATCCTCGCCCAGTTTACCCATCAGATTTGTTCTATTTCTATTGTCACAATAATACATTTTCTTATTGACAGCATAGCATTTTACATATTCACAATCTTTACATCTCATTACTCTTCTTCT
>ENA-USUG01001404-USUG01001404.1-human-gut-metagenome-genome-assembly--contig:-NODE-1404-length-40640-cov-8.785223_pt1 | contig 40640 bp, 41 predicted proteins | sample MGYA00250059_ERZ773394 | MGnify/ENA primary metagenome ERZ773394 (study PRJEB29103, sample SAMN06111957) | human gut metagenome | biome: human gut; feature: ankylosing spondylitis patient; material... | reverse complement strand
GGTTTCCGGCGTTTTCTAATCCCTCAACCGACCTAAAATCATCTTGCGGCAGAGAGAAAAATTCTACTATTTTTTATATATTTTCATTGACTTTACTCCTGTAATTCTACATCCCGATTTTCATTACTGCTTTTTAACAGCCTTGGCAATACAAGAGCATCCAACCACAAAAAACAGTATAGATGGGATCAGAAGGAGAATATTGTTTATTACTCCAAAAGACCACCATGCAAACAGAATCGCTGCAATAATATTGAGCACCCCGCTTAAAATATACATTATTTTTCCCTCCGTCAATTTTTCCTATTTACTCCAAGTCATAATGTGACAACTTTACTATTGATATCACAATCTTTAAGAGGAATCAGTTGTATAATACGATTCATACTTTTGCCCTCATAACTTCAATTTGCATCATTTGTCAGGTAATTCAAAGTCATCCTCCGTACATTTCCGGATAATATGCTTTGTCTTTTCCATCGGCAGCGGCACTTCGTCCGCCGCAAAATATTCTTTCTTCACCACTTCAACAACAGCTTCATGGTTGTCTTTACCGGCAGGAACAATCACATAATCACCAACCTCGATTGAGTCGTCATCGGCTATGTAATAATAGCTCTTGTATCCATCGTCAAAGGTTACGCTGCAATAGATGATGTCGTTGCCACACCGCCGCACCTTTCCGTAGACGGATGGGTTCATAATTTCGCCCCAGCCGTAGAAGGTAATGAAATCAAACACCGACTCCATGAACTCAGCCCAATCATCCGGTAAACCTTTCTTATCGTAGGTTCCTTGGATTACTTTTTCAACACCCTTTTTTGTGACCACCTTGATGGTGTAGTCTTTGCTTTCAAGTGGATTTTCAACTACATCAGGTGGATTTCCTTCAATATGTTCAAACAGGATGTCTATATCCAAATCATCGAGCAGGCTCTCAATACCGCCTTCTACTTTGTACCTGCGAGTGACAGAACAACCTGTGCCGATATTCTGGATGTGTTCAATGCTTTCGCTGTTTCTGTCTACGATCAAAGATTCTGTGTAATCCCAGACAGCATATTCCGTATGCTCCGAGATTGGTTCCTTCGGTTTTATCTTAGTCACATTATCTCCACGATTCATTTTGTTGATTGTATAATTGCTGAGATTTGCTTTCTCAGCCAAATCCTTTTTCTTCATATCTCGATCAATCAACAATTTCCAAAGTCTTTTATAGCTGACAGCCATCACTTCACCAATCCTTTCATACAAACTTCCCGTCTGCGAGGTAACTCTATCTAAATTATATCATTTTCTTCGACAAATTCAATGCAGAAGTGAGTTATAACTACATTTTTATTTTCTACTTCAAAGTTATTTTTGTATTTTTTGAATGCAACGGCATATTTGACCTAAATTGAGCAGGAGAAAGAGTTTTTTGAAGTCTCACAAATTGGCAAGCAGTGTAAACCTGTACAGGTTCACTCATTTTCTCAATTTTCCCTCCGGTTCAATCTCCGCAAATTTGCTTGTTGGGGCAGCTTCCCCAATCCCCTTTGAACGGTATCTTCGATACCGGCTACTCATTCATTCTGAATGTTTTGTCATAAAAGAAAAACCTGGACTGCATTTAGCGTCCAGGTTAGTATTGTAGTTTCATGTCATTATTCTTTCTTTTCAATCCAACTGATAAAGGTGCTGACCTTTTTCAGATCTTCGTCATTCAAGGTTTTCAGCTTCTCACACAATTCACGATATGGAGTTTTTGCATCGTCCAGCGGGGCGAAAAATTCTGCCGGAGTCATATCGAAATAAGAGATGATATTGAACAACTCTTTGAGAGATGGCAAGGCCGATCCGCTGGTAATTCCACGAATGTACGAGCCACTTTTATCCAAATCCAAACTCATCTTGTGTTCGGAAATATTCTTTGCTATTCGCAGTTCGGTAATCCTACTACGAATAAAATCGTCATAATGCGTCTTGGCCATTCCTGTCCCTCCTTCTTTCAATTATTGTAGTATGAATCGGAAGGTGGTGTTGGTAGTGTGAAAATGAATTTTCACTTTATTTCTTGCATATTTAATGATAGAATCATCAATATGGGATGCTTATTGGTGATAACACTATGAAGTATATCCAGAGGAGATGATTTTATGAATATATGCACTGTCAGCTTCTTTGGGCACAGACAAATTGATGATGTTTTCAAAATAGAAAAACAGTTGGAAGCACTAATTCGAGAACTGCTTCTAACCAAAGAATATGTCGAGTTCCTTGTGGGTCGAGACGGAGAATTTGACCAACTTGTTTCTTCAACGATTCGAAGATGCAAACGAAACACCCGTGATGACAACAGCGCACTTGTCTTGGTACTTCCATACGCAACAGCAGAATATCGCAACAACGAGCAATCGTTCCATGAGTATTATGATGAAATCGAAATCTGTGCCGCTTCCGCAGAAAAACATTTCAAGTCTGCCCATCAAATCAGAAACCGTTCGATGGTTGACCGCTCGGATTTGGTCATTTTCTGCGTTGAACACAATTCTGGCGGAGCTTATCAGACCATGCAGTATGCAAGGAAGGTAGATGCCAATATCATCAATTTGCCAGACGCAACCCGTTAATCCAAATACCATTTTCAAAGAAGGATGAACATGAATAAAAAGAAAATCGCACTTATTATTTTATCTGTCGTTATCGTTTCGGTTGGAATTATCGTTGCCGTAAGGATACAGAAAGAAAAAGAAATGGACTTCGGCGAATTTTCAGAACGCTTTGAACAAGCCGCAGAAGAAGTTCTTGGAGAAGATGTCAAGAAAATATCCAAAACAGAGCTTGCGGCAACACTCACTTATGGAGATAAAACTGACGAAGATAACAACATCTACTATCACATTTTGAAAACAACTTTTTACGAAGGAGACCCGGCAGAAATCACCGGATTACATACGGAAGCCCTGGGTGTGCTTTTCCCGGTTGACAGTATGGACAGTTGCGAGGAAATGATGATTCAGGACTGGTATGGTGCGCTTTACAAAAAGGATGACACTGCATATCTGTGTTGGACTTATTCCCCAGAAGTCACCTACGTTCTGGAATACACTCCAAGCAAAATAGATGATTCCGAAATCATCAAGATGGCTGAAAGTGCAGAGGAAATGGAATAAGATTAAACTATTCTGTAAACACTGTTTCTTTAATTGATAAATCACTTATACAGCGAACGGACAGGGATCTGTTTTTTTATTTCCCTGCATACATAATTCTATATAGCATTTAGCTTTCTAAGGAAAAAACGCAAAAATGAAGCCACGACCACTCCATGCGGAGAAACGGTCGTGGCTTTTTCTACCATTGAACAAGCTATCTATTTTTATTAGTGAGAAAAGACAATCCATGTTCCATTATTCAGTTTTGCCTTTCAGAAATCTGTTTGCGGTCTTATTTGCAATCTTCACCAGGAACAGCATTACCGGTACTTCAGTCAGAACGCCCACGGTAGTCGCCAGTGCTGCGGGAGAGGTTGTTCCGAACAAGGCGATTGCCACGGCAACTGCCAGCTCAAAGAAATTGGATGCACCGATCATGCCAGCAGGAGCGGCGATTTTGTGCGGCAACTTCAAAACATAAGATGCGATATAGGCAATGGCGAAAATCAGGAAAGTCTGCAAAATCAGCGGCACGGCAATCAGAACAATGTGTAGCGGATTTTCCAGAATGATATTCCCCTGGAACGAGAAAATCATCACCAGTGTCAGAAGCAGACCGATGGTGGTGATGCCGTCGAACTTCTTTACAAATGTGTTTTCAAAATAGTCTTTACCACGCTTCCTGATCACCAATGTGCGGGTCAGCATACCGCCAGCCAAAGGAATTACCACGAACAGAACCACCGACAGAATTAGTGTATCCCAGGGAACCGACACATTGGAAACACCCAGCAAAAACTTCACAATCGGCACGAAGGCAAACAGAATAATCAGGTCATTGGTTGCTACCTGTACCACAGTGTAGGCAGGATCGCCTTTGGTCAGTGTACTCCACACAAAGACCATCGCTGTGCAGGGTGCAGCCCCCAACAGAACCGCACCGGCAAGGTATTCCGTTGCGAGTTCCGGGGTAATGAATGCTTTGATGAACGGTAAAGATGTGTTCGCCGGTTTCTCTATGGCTATACATCGTAAATCCAATCTGAGCAGAGAGTTCTTCGCTTGGGACGAATGGTGTGCCATCTGCATTCACAAGAACCTGGGTAGGAATGACCTGGACCGGGACATTGCTTCCTCCTCTTACACAAGTAAATATTGAATTGCATTGAAGAAATAACCCACAATGATAATTCCGACCGTACAGATCGCCACAAAGATGCCCAGCAGCTTGGGCTTTACCGCCTTGCGGAGCATAATCATGGAAGGAAGAGAAAGGGTCGTGACAGCCATCATAAAGCTAAGCACCACACCAAGTAATGCGCCCTTTGCCAGCAGAGCTTCCGCAATCGGAATCGTGCCGAATATATCAGCATACATAGGAACACCGGCAATAGTCGCAAGAACCACACCGAAAGGATTGTTGTCACCAAGCACCTTGACGATAAATTCTTCCGGAATCCAGTTATGAATGAAGGCACCAATACCCACACCAATCAGAACATAAGGAGCAACCTTTTTGGCGGTCGATACCACCTGCTCCCAAGCATACTGTATTCGATCTTTGAAATGTAGTTCCTCTTGGGGTACATCCAGTGACCGTCCGTTACGGATGTATTCTTCCACCTGGTTTTCAAGGTGCAGCTTTTCAATCAGTGTGCCGCCGGCAACGGCAATCACCAGCCCCAGCACCACATAAACGACAGCGACCTTCCAGCCGAAGATGCTCATCAGCAGCACCAGACTTCCCAAATCCACCATGGGGGAGGAAATCAGGAAGGAAAATGTCACGCCCAAAGGCAGACCGGCGCTGGTAAAGCCGATGAACAGCGGAATGGACGAACAGGAACAGAAGGGTGTTACGGTTCCCAACAAGGCTGCAACACAATTTGCTCCAATGCCATGGAAGCGACCCAGAATCCTTTTTGTGCGCTCCGGTGGGAAGTAGCTCTGAATATAAGAGATAAGCAGAATCAGGACTCCCAACAGCACCATGATTTTGATAACATCGTAGATAAAGAACTGAATACTGCCGCCCACTTTGCTGGTCAAGTCTAACCCACAGGCTTCCAAGATACTGCCAATCAGACGATTTAACCATTTCATTCCAAGGACTTCATTTTGGAAGAAGTCCCACCCCGTGCGTAATGCTTGCATATTTGTTTCCTCACTTTCATTTCAAATTCAAAATTTTCGATTTGATATGCCTGTAAAAAGCCATCTCCGCATTGGGATGGCCTTTTACCTTACTTACAGCATCCTTTGCATTCTGTGCTGCTTTCTGATACTGCTGTAATCTTTTTCAGTAGCTCGATTGCTTTTTCACTGCCTTCTTTACTGATTTGATAATGTGTCCATTTGCCTTCTTCTCGGCTTGTGACAATACCGGAATCGCAAAGAATTTTCATGTGGTAAGAAAGGGATGACTGAGGCATACCCATTTCATCAATTAACACGCAGGCGCATTTTTCTCCGGTATGCAGTAATTCCAATATCCGCTGACGACGCTCATCGCACAGAGCTTTGAAAACCTTTGCACGTTCCTCGTATACTGTTGCCATGCCTTCACCTCAAATCTAAATTTCTTGATTTGATTATACGCTTCAAATCAAAAAAAGTCAATATGAATTTTTAAGGTGTCTTGATCATAAAATCGAAAAATAAAAAAAGAACCACAGCCTACACTCCAAACCGGAGCGTGGACTGTGGTATTTTCTATTATCGCAGTGGCTTCTTTTGCTCTTTTTCCTGTTCCTTCTTCTTGTCAATATTCAGAATCGTCTCGACCGTCTGCTTGGCAATTAGGTATTCCTGCATATCTTTCTTGACCTGTCGATACTCTGCATAGGCTTGTTTTTTCTCAACCAACAACTGATTGAACTCTTCATGCAGAGCCTTACGGGAAGGAACCTTTTTTCCATCCAGCTGGTCAAAGGCTTGCTTTGCCGCTTTATGCAGCATCAGCTCGTCACGATGTTCTTCAAAAAACTTTTTGCTGTACCCAGACTTGCGATACGCTTCGTAGGTCTTTCTGGTCTTGGAGTAATTATTGATGTGTGTCTGCAATGCCCCAATCTCAACCATTCTCTTTTCAGCGGCTTTGATCGAATCCGAAAGCTCAGAAAAGCGAGTGGTCAGCTTATTTGTGAGAGCGATCAAGTCCTCATAGCCGTAGTCCTCGTCATCGTCAACGTAGTCAGCATCAGGATCAGGCTTTGCAGCTTCCTTTTCCTTCTGCTTATCCTTGAACTTCATAAAGATGAAACCACCGCCGCCGATCAGGGCTGCTGCCAAAACACCAACGAGAGGAAGCATATTGGGCTTGTCCTTTTCATCGGGTTCGGGTTCTGTAACCTCAGGTTCCGGTTCGGTCACTTCGGGTTCAGGCTTCGTCACAGGCTCCTCGGTCTGGTCAATATACTGTGCTGCTTCTTCCTCGTCCATGAGCTTGAGCAGGTCAGCTTCATCTACCTGATTCAGAAAATGCACAGTCTCATCTCCATCGTCATCACGGTCGATGATGATATAGAAGTAGTTGCCGTTTTTAGTTACAGCCGTAATGAACTGCTTACCGGACTTATCCGCAGAGCCAACGTCATCAATCAGTGTCAGATTGCCGTCAGGTGTAAGAGCCGGTTCGCTGGTATCGGTGTCCATGTTCTGCATGAACATACTCATAAACATCATAATCAGCGCCATATCCATTTCGCTGTTTTCCTCGGCAGCTTCCAGAATCTCCAGATAGTCACCGTGAACATAGCCGGTCTTTTCGGGAACAGTGATCTGATACCAGTCACCCTCAGTGCCGATCACAACCACTTCTTCACCGGGACGCAGCTGGTCGATGATCTCATAGTTCATGCCAGCACCGGTACGCACATTCAAACGTGACCCGCCGGTCACAACCTTGCCGGTTGTCTGACTTTCCTCGGAATCCATGTCGTACTCATATTCTTCGCCGTTGAAAGAGAACACGATGGTGCCATCCTCGGTGATGGTGAAATTATAGGGAAGCTCATCTTCGCTTTCTTTGGGCTGCTCCTCCGCAGACTCGGTCTCCTCAGGCTCGGTGGCTTCGGTCACATCCGCAGCAGAGACAGTTTCGTTGGAATAGGCGAAAGCAGTCGTACTGAAAACGCCCGTACACATAACCAGTGCCAAAAGCATGGCACATACACGCTTAATCATCATTTTGATTTTCCTCCTCGTTTATAGAATCAATGGTTTCCGTTTTCGGAACCATGTCGGTGGCGAACAGCTGAAGCAGTTCTGCCAGCTTATCAGGCGTAAGGTTGGCAGCGTGAACCATCTCCTGGATCTCGGTGTTTTCAACCTCACGATATTTGCGTTCAAGCTCCTTAGTCCTTCTGTCCCATTCGTCACGTTTTGAACGGGCTTTAGCAAGGTCGGAGCCGATTTTATCTAATCTTGCGCTCATAGGCACTCCTTTCCATTAAGATAGTCTGCCGAAGCAGTAGAAATGAGACTGCCAATAAGAGGTTTCGATGGACGCATAGGAAATCGGATTTCCGCAATGGATCATCATTCCATTGCCTACATAGATACCTACATGGGAAGCACCGCTGGTGTCATAGGTTCCCTGGAAGAAAATCAGGTCACCCGGTTCAGCAGAGCTTCGGGGGATAATGTCGCAAATGTTCATCAGACCACTTGCAGTCAGGCGACCAACGCTCCATCCATTACCGCAGTTATTGATGACCCAGGATACGAAACCAGAGCAGTCAAAGGAAGTGGACGGGCTGCTTCCACCCCATACATACGGGTATCCCAGATACTTCTCAGCTTCCCGGATCATGTTGGCAAATCGAGTATCCGTCAGAGCTTCACCCGGAATGTCATAGTCGGTGTATTCGCCGATAACTGCATAAATGTCGTCCCCGAAAATGTCCGGGCGGTTCCCGCTTGTCTGGAGGAGTACACGGTATCGCTCCATTTCATTCTCTGTCAGACCGGAGCTTCCGATCACACGATTCAATCCCTTGTTTACCAACTTCACATTCAGGATATAATACTCATACTCAACCTCAACTTCGTACTCATATTCCTCCGTCGTGGTCTCGCCGGTTTCCGGGTCTGTGGATGTCGAGGTGCCGGTACGGGTCTCTGTACGGGTTCGGATTTCCACTTCTTCTGTCAAAATCAGCTCATACTGCTGATCGAACAGCCACCGCAGAGTGCTTTGCACTTCCTCACGGGTGTAATCCTCAAACTTCACAGTCAGATATGCCGCCAACTCATAGGGATTGTGGTTGATCTCATCAAGGTCATAACGGTATTCATCATAACCGCTGTGAGTGCGCTCAATGTTGTTGATCTGATTTCTCAAGGCAGCTTCCAGAGCCTTGTACACGACTATCGCCGCTCTGTTCAGCAACTTGATTTACTGCCCACGACTTCTGCCCAAGTTGGGCAGAAGTTAAATCACTTCTTGCACCTTGATGTTTCAGGGCATCTAACTTCATTTTATAAGCATAGGCTCTTTCACTCGGCAGAATGGTTTCTCTCTGCAAATTCGCATCGACCATCAAAATAATGGCGGCATCATCATCCAAATCACGGACGATAACAGGCATAGTTTCTTTCCCGGCAAGCTCTGATGCACGGTGCCGCCTGTGACCGGAGATGATCTCATAACCGCCGTCCGGGTCGGGACGGACAATCGCCGGGGTGAGAACACCGAAGTCACGGACGCTTTCAACCGTTTTCATCATATCTTCATCGTCTACCACCCGGAAGGGATGTCCCTCAAAGGGGTGCAATTCAGAAAGCGGAATTTCCTGCACCCGCTCCTGCTGGGCTTCGGCTCGTGACTGGTCGGTAGAGAAAATATCATCGTACCCCTTCAAGCTGATGTTTGCGCCTTTTTTCTGCATTTTTTAACACCTCCTTTGTCAGAACCCGGTAGGCATCAGCGACTTTGCCTTTGGGATCGTGCTTAAAGATACTGGCTCCTTCGGCACTGATTTCCTCTGCACGAACAGAACGGGGAATGTCTGTCTTGTAGACTTTCAGCTTTCCTCCATAACTTTCCCGGATCAGATTGCTGATGTCCTTGGAATAATTGGTTCTGCTGTCCACCATCGTCAGAAGAATACCCTCGATTTTCAATTTTGGGTTAATCTGCCGCCTGACCTTATTGATGGTTTCCAGCAACTGTTCCAAACCCTTTGCCGGAAGATATGCCGCCTGAACCGGTATCAGCACATTATCCGCAGCTGCCAACGCATTGACTGTCAGCATACCCAAAGAAGGCATACAGTCCAGAAGAATGTAGTCATAATTCTGCTTGACCGTATCCAGGTACTGACGGAGAATGGTCTCCCGGCTCATGGCATTGACCAGGGAAACCTCTAAGCCTGACAGTTCAATATTGGCGGGCATCAAGTCAACACCTTCCGGGTGATGAAGAATGCCTTCGCCGGGGGCAATCGGCTTTTCCATCATAATCTTTCCCATCATGTCGGAAAGGGTGGGAGATAAGGTATCCGGGAACGGATTTCCCAGGCTGACTGTTAAAGAAGCCTGAGGATCTGTGTCTACCAACAAAACCTTTTTGCCCTCCATTGCCAGTCCCACACCCAAATTTTCCGTGGTTGTGGTCTTGCCCGTGCCGCCTTTCTGGTTGACTACGGCAATGACGGTTGCTTTTTTCGACAAATATCTTCACCTCGCTTTCTATTCTGTGTATACTGCATTGATTACCACCTCCCTCCAAGTTTCCCCGAAGCCATATCATGCCTGACCTTTGCGTCATAATGGGCGCTTATGGTGTAGGGGGCGTTGTATATCGAAGCAAGTAAATACTGCTTGATATTGCGAACATCAGTTGTGTTCTCTTTGAAAGAACTCATTACAAATCTGATATGCTCAGAATCCAGCTTCATAAAACTGCTTTTTACAATTTCAATGGGCTTATCATCACTGGCAATTCGTATTTGCTTCCGATTACTGCACATGACTTCAATAATCAAATGCAGAATTAGATCGAGTATCTCATGGTCATACGGATAATCCTGTTTCAGATAGTCCATAGAAAGCTGTTCATAAAAATACTGATAATATCGGGCAAATTCGTCAGTCTCATCGGCTTCCTTTCCACAAAAACCGGAAGGAAAGAAAGGATCAGTATCACTAAAATCAATATAATTAGTATCAGTATTATTACCTTGTGCTTTTGACAGTTCTTGAATTGTGTTTTTGACAACTCCAGAATTGTCCTTTTGACAATTCAAGAATTGTCTTTCCACAGAGCCGGAAATGAAGTTCTTTACATAGATCAGGTTCGGTTTCCCAAGTCCCTGTCGCTTGCGTTCTATCAGACCGCATTTCTTTTCCAGCTCATCCAGCAGCTTCACCGCTTTCTTTTCAGCACAGCCTAACGCACCTTTGATTTCTTCTATGGTGAATATGATATAGACACGGCCTTCCTCGTCTAGCCAACCGTTCCGGGCTGAGAGGTTCATGCGGTCAAGCAGAATACCGTAAAGCAGCTTGGCATCGGTTGATACATTCCAGAAGCAATCCTCGGTGAATAGCACCTTCGGAACACGGTAGAATGCGAACATCTCCGCTTGCTGCCCATAGAAATAATCATACGTCACTCATCCTCACCACCTCTTTCTGCGGGAAATACTCTTTTTTCAGAGGGGTTCTGCGGAAAGTCGTATCCTTCAGTTTGTACGGACATCTGACAAAATAGCAGAAGCGGTACTTCCATCGGGGTTGATAATACTCGCAGTCTTTGCAGCATTTCGGCTTGTCATGGCGATTGCGTTCATACTCATACATATCAACGCACCCCCACTTCCTTCATAATCTTCCTGGTACACCAGCCGATGCAGGGATGATCCCGCCCATAAGGACAACCTTCACATTCCGACTTCGGCTTTGGGGATACGGAGATTAAGTAGTAACAATTTTCTTCGCCCAGACAGCAGCCCGTTTTATTGTTTTTCCAAAAATGACAGTAGCGGCAGTCGTTTGGCTTGTCTGGGGAATAGACGATCTTACTCAAAAATCAAACCTCCAATCTTTCAGATTTACCCATGAATTTTGGGCATAAAAAAAGAGCGTCTATCCATCCCCGATACAGGGGCAAATAGACGCTCTATGTACATGGTAATATTCAATTTTATTTCTTATAACGGCTTAGCACTCGGAACATCCACCTTTTGTATTAGCAAGGTTTTTAGCACGATTTTTCGCCTAATTAGCTGGAAGCGCATTTTCATTAGCAAAAACGGCCCTTTTTCTGCTAATGATTAGCAGAAATTTTTGTCTTATCACAGCAGTTCGATTTTTTAGGGCTTGTCAAAAATCAGAATTTGAAGTGAAATTCGGAACCATAATTCAGTTTCCGTAATCACAACGGGATTTGATAAAAAAGCCGAAAACCCTTGAAAACAAAGGCTTTCGGCGTTGTTAGCTGGCGTCCCAAAGAGGACTTGAACCTCCGACCCCACGCTTAGGAGGCGTGTGCTCTATCCAACTGAGCTATTGGGACGTATTTCATTTTTTTGTCAGCCTCCGTAATGATCGGACTCAGCTCCCAACGAAGGTTTTTCCAAGGTGAGCGTTATAACGTAACCTTAGGAGGCGGTCGCTCTATCCAGCTGAGCTACGGAAACAGAACCCGGCAATATCGGTAATAAGGAGGGAACGCGTCCGGCAAAAGCCGGACGCCTCGCTTTATGGTGGGCCATCGGGGACTTGAACCCAGGACCAACCGGTTATGAGCCGGTAGCTCTGACCAACTGAGCTAATGGCCCGCGCGCAGGCAGGACGACCTGCCCGCACAACACTGGGATTATACCACATCCCGGAATTTTTGTCAAGGGTTTTACTGAATTTCCGCTTTTACACTGTCCCGGATGTAGGCATCCCGTTCGGCGCCAACCGACACATAGGTGATGGGCGCGCCGACCAACTCTTCCAGGTACCTGATGTAGATGATGGCTTGAACAGGCAGATCTGCGAATGCCCGGCAACCGGAGATGTCACAGTTCCAGCCGTCCACGTATTCATATATCGGTTTTGCGCGCCGCAGGGCGGACGGTGTCGGGAAATCCGTGACACGCTTCCCGTCCACTTCGTAGGCGACACAGATGGGGATCTGCGGCAGGAAGGATACCGCATCCAGCTTGGTCAGTGCAATGGCATCAACGCCCTGAAGGCGGACGCCGTAGCGGGACGCGACCGCGTCAAAACCGCCGACACGGCGGGGCGTGGCGCCGTCCTCGTCCTCCTGTCCCAGCTCGCGGAAGTAGGTTGCCTCCTCACCCGTGATTTCAGCCGGGAACGGACCGTCCCCACGGCAGGCGGAGTACGCTTTCATAACGCCAACCACGCGGGAGAGCCGCACGCCGGGCATACCGGCACCGATAGGCGTGTAGGCTGCCAGACAGTTTGTCGGCGAGCCGTAAGGGAACACGCCGAAATCCTTGTCACGCAGAGCGCCCGACTGGGATTCCAGCAGAATACGCTTTCCGGCGTGCTCCGCGTCGTACAGATAGGCGCCCGTGTCGGCAATATAGTCGCCGAACAGTGCCGTATAGCGGCGACAGCACGCAGACCAAGCCGACATATTCGGTTTTCCGCCGTAACGGCGGAACGCATCCGCCAATGCGTTCAGATGCTCAGCCAGCATTTCGACATCCGTCAGGTCGCCCATGCACAGACGGTCGCGCGTTTCCAGCAGAAGACGCATCTGCGTCGCAGTCAGACCGGGCAGAACCAGCGCGGCACGGCGGCTGATTTTCAGGTTTTCCGGCGAGATGTCTACCCCGGCATCGCGCAGGCGTGTTATTTCTTCGTTCAGGCGGTCTGGCTGGATATACATTCCGTCTCCCATGATGCAACAGACACCACCGTACAGAATGCCGGAAGGGAGCTGATTCAGCATAAAGCTGCCGCGCTCATTTACTACCGTGTGGCGCGCCTCGCTTGTGCCCTGGCAACGGCACACGATATCCATGTCGCGGGAGAGCAGATCCGCCACGCGCCCCTTGCCCTCGTCGCCCCAGTTGATTCCAACGATACAAGTTACCATACTGTTCCGAATTCCTTTGCTACCTTTTGGAAACCTTTCATGCATTATTCTGCCGTGCAGGCGGTATCTGTGCGACAGGCGCCTGCTCGGGTACGGCGTTCGCATCAGTTGCTTCCGGTAGCGCGGCGGCTGCCGGCACCCGATGCGTGATAAGCGGCTGTCCCTCCCCGCATATGAAGGCACGGGTGATGGTTACGCTTTCGGCTGTATCATCGCTCGGCAGCTCATACATGAGCTTCATGAGGTACTGCTCCATAATGGCGCGCAAACCCCGTGCGCCGGTGTGACGTTGCAGAGCCTCCTCCGCAATGGCATCCAGCGCGTCCTCATCAAAGACCAGGCGGATGCGGTCAAGTCCGAACAGTTTTCTATACTGCTTGACAATGGCGTTCTTGGGATCCCGAAGAATACGCACCAAAGCCTCCTTGTCCAGATCATCCAGTGCGGCGATGACAGGGATACGTCCGACAAGCTCGGGGATAAGCCCGAACTTGATGATGTCGTGCGGCTCGACCTGCGCATACAGACTCCCGGCAGAAGCCTCGGTTTTGGATTTTACCTCGCCGCCGAAGCCGATGGTGGAGCCGCCCTGCCGCTTTTCGATAATGCGGCTCAGACCGTCAAAGGCGCCCCCGCAGATGAACAGGATATTTTCCGTGTTGATGCGGATGAATTCCTGGTTTGGGTGCTTGCGTCCGCCCTGCGGCGGCACATTGGATACCGTCCCCTCCAGGATTTTCAGCAGAGCCTGCTGCACGCCTTCACCGGATACGTCGCGCGTGATGGAGGGGTTCTCGCTTTTACGGGCGATCTTGTCGATCTCATCAATATAGATGATGCCGCGCTCGGCACGTTCGATATCGAAATCCGCTGCCTGTATCAATCGGAGAAGGATATTTTCCACGTCCTCTCCTACATATCCCGCCTCGGTAAGGGTGGTGGCGTCCGCGATGGCAAAGGGCACGCGCAAGGTTTTGGCAAGCGTCTGCGCGAGGTACGTCTTGCCGACGCCGGTAGGACCGAGCAACAGGATATTGGATTTCTGAATTTCCACATCCTGCAGCTCATCCAGCAGCGGGTTTGCGGGCTGACCTGAACGGCTGCGGCGTTTTTTTGAAGTCCCGGCTGTTTCGCTCCGGGTCAGAATGCGTTTGTAGTGATTGTAGACAGCTACCGACAGGGCAATCTTTGCCTTCTCCTGCCCGATGACGTACTCATCCAGCGATGCCTTGATCTGCATGGGGCGGGGAAGGGTAGCCAGCGATAGATTGCCGAACCCGGACTCCCTGGCCACTTCTTTTGTATCTGCAATCATTTCGTGGCAGGTTTCCACGCATACATCGCAGATATAACTTCCGTCCATGGACGGGATCAGGTAGTTGACCTCCGACTCAAGCCGCCCGCAGAAGGAGCAACAACGGGGCGTTGTATTCCCCGAACCCCTTCGGTTATTATTCGTTGCCATGAAGTATCCGTGTCCTTTCTGTGGCGCTCATCAGTCCCGCTTGGTGAGGATACGGTCAATCAGTCCGTAATCCAGCGCCTGTTCCGCAGTCATAAAGTTATCCCGATCTGTATCCTTCTCGATGGTTTCGATGGGTTTCCCGGTGCGATCGGACAGAATGCGGTTGAGCATATCGCGCGTGCGCAGGATCAGCTCGGCGCGTATCTTGATATCCGACGCCTGCCCCTGTGCGCCACCGAGAGGCTGATGGATCATGATCTCGCTGTGGGGCAGGGCAAAGCGCTTGCCCTGCGCACCTGCCGCCAGCAGGAAGGCGCCCATGGATGCCGCCATACCGATGCAGATGGTGGACACGTCGCATTTGATGAACTGCATGGTGTCATAGATAGCCATGCCGGCAGAGATGGAGCCGCCGGGGCTGTTGATATAGAAAGAGATATCCTTGTCGGGATCCTGCGCCTCCAGGAAGAGCATCTGTGCGACCACCAGTGAGGCGGTCACATCGTTGACCTCATCCGAGAGGAAAATGATCCGGTCGTTCAGGAGGCGGGAGAAAATGTCGTAGGAACGCTCACCCCGATTGGTCTGCTCGATGACCATGGGAACCAGCGCGTTCCGGGGGGCGAAGGACGGACGGGAATCGGACAGCATACGGCAAAACCTTCTTTCTTTACGTGATCGTAGATGTTTCGGCTATTGATCATCGGTTATTTCAGTTACGGAAGATGGGGACAGATCGGGGGATTCCCGAAAAATCCCCCGATAGGTTTGCCACGACCAAAGGTAACAGCGGTCGTGGCAAAACGGGTTTTCGTTATGGGGGATGCTTACTCTGCGTCAGCAGCGTCAGCAGGCTTTGCGGCGGGGGCAACGGTGTTTGCCTTGACCAGATCCATCGCTTTCTTGACCTTCAGGTCGGTGATCAGCGAGTCAGCGGGGATCAGGGGCTTAACCTTGTCAACTTCCATTCCGTACTTCTCGGCAACACGGGCATACTCTGCCTCAAGCTCCTCGTCGCTTACCGTGATGTTCTCCAGTTCAGCGATCTTCTCCAGCGCGAGGCGGGTCTTCACGTAGCTTTCAGCCTGCGGGCGAACCTGGCTGCGGAACTGCTCCAGCGAATTGTTGGTATACTTGAGGTAGCTGTTCAGATCAAGCCCCTGCATCCGCAGACGGTTGTCGTAGTCGCGCACCACATTCTCTACTTCCGCATCGATCATGGCGGCGGGAATAGCCTCACCGCCCAGCTTTTCATTCAGAGCATTTACGACAGTCTCCTCAAAGACAGACTCGGCAGCGTTCTCGTGTCTCTTTTCGATCTTTGCCTTGATGTCTGCCTTGTATGCATCCATGGTATCAAATTCGGAAACATCCTTGGCAAAATCATCGTCCAGCGCGGGCAGCTCAATGCTCTGGATCGCCTTCAGCTTCACTGCAAAGACAGCCTCCTTGCCGCAAAGCTCGCTCACATGGTAGTCCGCCGGGAAGGTGACGCGGACGTCGAACGCGTCCCCGACAGAATGCCCGACGATCTGATCCTCAAAGCCGGGAATGAAGCTGCCGGAGCCCAGCTTCAGGTGGTAATCCTCACCCTTGCCGCCGTCAAAGGGCACGCCGTCGATGCTTCCGTCAAAGTCGATGACAACGGTATTTCCGTTGGCGGCGGGTGCATCCGTCACATCAATCTCGCGGGAGTTCTGCTCCTGGACGATCTTCAGCTCGTTTTCGATCTCCAGCTCGGTCACCTCGTCCGCGACCTTCTGCGCTTCGATCCCCATGTATCCTTCGATGGTGACGGCGGGCTTCACCGGCACAACGGCAGTGAACACGATGCCGTTCTCGTCAATGGATTTGATATCAAACTCTGCACGTCCGACCGGCTCCACCGGCGTTTCCGATGCCTTCAGTGCCTCTTCGTAAGCGGCAGGCAGCAGATTATTGGCGGCATCCTCATAGAATACGCCCTTGCCGTACATCCGCTCGATGATGGAGCGGGGTGCCTTACCCTTGCGGAAGCCGGGCACGGTTATATTGGCAGCCTGCTTGCGGTATACGTTGCTAACTTCCTTGTCGAAGGTTTCTCTGTCCACCGAAAATTCCAGCTCTACGGTGCTGTTTTCGGTTCTTTCAGCTTTGATCAGCGTCATGATGGTAACGGTTCCTTTCTTTTTGTAGGGGAGTCATTTTTTACATTCACAGTATATTTTACCTTCTTTTGTGCAGATTGTCAATAGGATTCCGAAAACTTTCGCACTGTCATGCTGCCGAATGTGGCGGCGAGGCAGAACGTCGGTTTGTGAATTCTGCCTTTATTCTACGTCGCCTGCAACGGGCGGAAGCGGAAGAAGCGTAAAATTCAGGAAATCGGAAGCACACAGCGTCATGCGGATGCCCTCAAAATCAAAACTGCGCGGCACATTGTACATACCGTGGATATGCCCGAACAGGCATTCCTGTACACCGTACTCATGCAGAGTGTCCACCATCTCCCGGCAGACGAAATCCACCCAGACGGGCGGGAAATGCAGGAAAACCGTAATGGGCGGGCGCGCGCGTCCTGTCTCTGTTTCCGCCCGGCACAGCGCGGCGGCGGCATCCAGGCTCAGCCGTAGCCGGACAACTTCGCGTTGCGCAACGCGGGCATAGTCCGGCGTTCCGACCGTGTTCTGCTGACGTTCATCCAGAAACCAGCCGCGCGTACCGCACAGAACCCGTCCTTCGGCAAGGTAGGCGTTATTATACAGGATATGAAGCGAGGACAGCCCGTGTTCGGCAAAGAAGGCTTTCATTTTGCTCGCGGTCGTCCACCAGAAATCGTGATTTCCCTTGCCGATGAGTTTTCGTCCGGGGAGCCGGTTCAGAAATTCCAGATCGGACAATGCATCCTCCAGCCGCATCGCCCAGGAGATGTCGCCGGGGATGACCACTGTGTCATCTGCACCGACCGACGCCTCCCAGTTTCTGCGTATCTTTTCGGTATATCCGCGCCAACGCTTGCCGAACACTTCCATGGATTTGTCGATACCCGCACCGGTGGACAGGTGCAGGTCGGCTATGGCAAAAATCGACATGAAAGAAAAAACCTCCAATCCGACCGGGATCCGGGGAATACATCCGGGAGAATAGACCGCCCGTCCGCGACACACAATAACAGCGGCGACGACCCGGCGGTGATAGCACCTGCTTTGCTGCCGAAGAAATGCGCCGCCGAACCGCATACCGTACGGTTTGCGGAATCCGGAAAGGAACGGTCGGAAAACATGAACGAGGAAAACAGAAAAGAGTGCGGCTGCAAGCACATCAAGGGCGTATCCTGTGACGTCAAAAACTGCGTACACCACGATGCGAACGATTGCTGCACCGCGCGTGAAATCACGGTAGGACCTGCTTACGCATCCACCAGCAGTGACACTGCCTGCGCCACCTTCCAGCCCAAGTCCGAGTAAGCAGACGAGGGACGAACCCGGCGCCGCCGCGCATCTGCGCGGCGGCGCCTTCGGTGTTCCGGACGCGGGATTATTTCCCGCAGAAATCCAGCACTGCCTCCGGCATGGCGTTTGCCGGAATGGTCTCCCGGAAGCGCACGGTGCGCTCCCGCAGACCGCACAGGGGGTACGGGATGTCGGCTCCGGTCAGTTCGGCGAGTTGATCCAGCGCGGACAGCGGATCACGCGGCAACTTGGTTCCGTCTGTCAGCGACATATACACGTCCGCCGCAAACTTGAAGGGGCTGGCGGTCGATGCCACCACCATGGGCGTTGTATCGCCGGGATGCTCCTCCGCGTACTGCTCGGCGCAGGCAAGTCCGACTGCCGTGTGGGTATCGGCGAGGTAGCTTTCATTCTCGAAAAACTCGCTGATGGTCGCGGCGGTCAGGTTCTCCCCGGCGAAGTAGCCGGAGAAACACGCGCGGATATCCGTCAGAACCTCCGCGTCCACGGTGTACGAGCCGGTTTTGCGCAGACTCTCCATGTAGGCGGCTGTCTTTTGCTCACCCGCCATCAGGCAGAGCAGGCGCTCCAGGTTGGAGGAGATCAGAATATCCATAGAGGGGGACATGGTCAAATGGAACGGACGATTGCGGTCGTAGGTGCCGGTGGCAAGGAAATCCGTCAGCACGTTGTTCTGATTGGAGGCGCAGACCAGCCGCCGGATAGGCAGTCCCATCCGTTTGGCAAGATATGCGGCGAAAATGTTGCCGAAGTTTCCGGTCGGCACGCAGACGTTGATTTCCTCCCCGTTGCGGATGACACCCTTGTTCAGCAGGTCGCAGTAAGCGGAAATGTAGTAGACGATCTGCGGGACAAGACGTCCCCAGTTGATGGAGTTGGCACTGGACAGGATATACCCGTGCTCGTTCAGGCGCTCCGCCATTTCGCGGTCGGCAAAGATATTTTTGACACCGGTCTGCGCATCGTCAAAGTTTCCCTTGATGGCGACCACGCGCAGGTTGTCGCCGGTCTGCGTTGCCATTTGGAGTTTCTGCACGCGGCTCACACCGTCTACCGGGTAGAAGACCATGATCTTCACCCGATCCACATTGCGGTAGCCCTCCAGTGCCGCCTTTCCCGTGTCGCCTGAGGTGGCGACCAGGATCAGGGCATGGCGCGTCTCGCCGGTCTTGACCAGCGCGCGGGAGAGCAGGCGCGGCATGATCTGCAATGCCATGTCCTTGAAGGCGGCAGTGGGACCGTGCCACAGCTCCAGCGCGTACAGATTGTTACATACATGAACCAGCGGTGCCGCACCGCCGGGGAAGGATGCCTCGCGGTAAGCGGCGTGGCAGTCGGTCATCAGTTCCTCCTGCGTGTAGTCGGTCAGGAACATATGCAGGATGCGCGCGGCGCGAACGGGATAGCTCTCGTGCCGCAACGCTTCAATGTCCGCCTCACTGAGCGTGGGGATGGTTTCCGGGAGGAACAGTCCGCCGTCCGGGGCAAGCCCCATTTTGATGACCTCGGCGGAGGTATACTTTTTGTGGGATGGATCGCGGGTGGATTGATACATCATGGGAGGGTACTCCTTCACATTACAGGTTACAGGTTCCGGAGCGCAAAGCACCGGTAATTCTTCCAGAATATTTTTTCAATCAGCTCTTCCGTGTAGTTGTGCTGTGCGAGCGCATCGGCGATCTTCAGGAGGTCTCCGACATGGGAGAAGCCTTCCGGCAGATCGGTGCCGTCCAGATCACAGCCGAGCCCCACAACATCCTCGCCGCCCAATTCCATGAAATGGTCGATGTGGGCAAGGATATCGTCCATCGTGGCAGGGCGCACGTTGGTGTCGGTCAGGAAGGCAGGGCAGAGGTTGATGCCTACGATACCGCCCAACTCCCGTATGATGGCAAAGTGGCGGTCACGCAGGTTTCGGGTATGCCCGCAGACCTCGTGGGAATTGGAGTGCGAGGCGATAAAGGGCTTGCCGTACTGCCGCGCGAGGGGAATAAGGTCATCTACGGACTGCTCGGATGCGTGCGACACGTCAGGGATGATGCCGCGCTCGAAGCACCCGGCGACCAGCTGCTTGCCGAAATCGGTCAGTCCGCTCTGCGTGTTGTGAGAGCCGCCGACGCAGGTCTCACCGCTCCACATCAGCGTCATGTACCGGACACCCTTACGCTTCAGAACGTCCAGCCGCTCGATGTGCCCGGCAGTCAGCCGTGCGTCCTCCACGGCAAGGATGGCGGCTGTCTTTCCTGCCGCCCATGCGGCGTCCAGCTCGGCACCGGTGCGCACCTGCACGGCGCGGTCGGAGAGTCGATCCAATTCCGCCTGAAAATAGTCGGTGATCTTCAGAAAATCCTGCCAGCATGCCTCATCGTCCAGCCGCTTGTTGCTCCAGACGGCGAAATACTGCGCGTAATGCTGATAGCAGGACGCCTTTTCCAGGTCAATGTGGCAACTGTTCCGATCCAGATGCTCGCCGCGGTGGAACAGTTCGTATGCGGTGTCACAGTGCGTGTCAATGAGAGACAGCTTCGGATTCATATGTATCACTCCTCTTTATCCTGTTTTGATAGTAAAAATAAGTAAAAGCAGACTGCTCATTTCCCGGCGCCAAAGGCATTGCGGAAGGGAAGAACGGACAGGACGGTCGGCGTCCCGTCGGGCGCTTTCCCGACATAGACCTCCACCACGTCGATGCGCGGTTGCCGGTCGGTAGGATGTTCCCGCAGGTAGGCTTCTGCGGCAAGCACGGTTCGCTTGCGTTTCCCGGCGTCCACGGCAGAGGCGGGTCTGCCGAACCGGGGGCGCGTACCCGGACTTTGCGTCCGGGTTTTGACCTCTACGAATACGAGTGAAGTCGCATTTTCCAGAATCAGATCAATCTCGTTGTGCGACTCGTGCCGGTTGCGCTCAATAACCCGGTACCCGGCATCCGTATACAGCCGGGCGGCGGCATCCTCTCCCATCCGTCCCAGTGCCTGCCGCTCGGTCATTCCTTTGTCACTCATGGTTTTTCTTTTTCGCGGGTACATCCTCCCGCAAAAAACGGACAAACTTCTCCCGGTAGATGGGTGCCGGACCGTACTGCCGCAGTGCAGCCATGTGCGCGGCGGTTCCGTAGCCCTTGTGTTTGGCGATGCCGTACTGCGGGTACTGCCGATCCAGCTCCATGCACAGGCGGTCCCGCGTGACTTTGGCGAGCACCGAGGCGGCGGCGACCGACAGCGACAAAGCGTCGCCCTTTATGACGGCGCGGGCAGGGAGTTGGAAATCCCGCGCGATGTTGCCGTCGATCAGCGCATAGTCCGCCTTGACCGGCGTTCCGTCCGGTGCGTGCAGTCCCGCTATGGCACGCCGCATGGCAAGCAGGTCGGCTTCCAGGATGTTCAGGCGGTTGATCTCCTCTACGCTTCCCTCGGCAACGCACCATGCCACGGCGCGCTCACGGATGAGATCGAACAGGATGTCCCGTTTGCGCGACGTCAGCTTCTTGGAGTCATTCAGCCCCGGCAGGTCTATGTCGGGCGGCAGGATACACGCGGCGGCGACTACGGGTCCGCACAGCGGTCCGCGCCCCGCCTCGTCCACGCCGCACACGGCGTGATAACCGGCGGCACGCAGTTGATTTTCCAGTGAAAGGTCAGGCATTGTCCGCTCCTTCCTCCGGCGGTGCGGCGGCTGGCGTGGGACAATCCGGCATCGCATCTATGGTAAGGCGTCCGATGCGCCCTGCGCGGAATTCGTCTATCAGCAGGTTGGAGACGCGTTCGGTGTCCACCAGCCCCCCTGAAACAAGACAGCCGCGCTTTTTGCCGATGGCAGTGACCAACTCTGCGTCGGTCAGTGACTCCCAGTCCGTCAGCCTGTAGCGTGCCGCCATTGCAGCGGGATACAGCGTCCGCAGACGGCGCACCAGCACCCGCGCCAGATGCTCAACGTCCAGAATGTCGTCCTTGATGGCGCCTGTCAGTGCGAGATTTTCTCCCACGACCGGACTTTCAAACCGTGGCCACAGCACGCCGGGCATATCCAGCAGATCAATTCCCCATCGGGTGGCTACCCACTGCTTGTCCCGCGTTACGCCGGGGCGATTCTCGGTTTTGAGTCGCGCCGCGCCGCTCAGACGGTTGATAAGCGTGGATTTCCCCGTGTTGGGAATGCCGACGACCATTGCGCGCAGATGGCGACCGGTCTGCCCCTTCGCTTCGTACCGCTCCACACGCTCGGCAAGCAGGCGGCGTACCGTGTCGGGGACGCGGTTCAGTCCTTCACCGGTCACGCAGTCGCACAGAAGGCAGGCTGTATCCGCGTCGGTGTAGGCACGCATGAAGACGCGGCTCTTGTCCGGATCGGCAAGGGATGCCTTGTTCAGCAACAGCAGAACCGGCTTGCCGCCGGTCAGCTCCGGAAGCACCGGATTGCGGGAACTGACTGGAACCCGTGCGTCCAGAACTTCAATAAAAAGATGTACATTTTTGGCGTTTTCGGCAATCAGTCGCCGGGTCTTCGCCATATGCCCCGGAAACCATTGGATCTGCTCACCCGGCATAGAAAAAACCTCTCAGTCAAAATCGGTTGTAAAGGGGGAAAGGCGCAGGATGACACGTCCAAGCACGCGACGCCCGTCCACCATGCCGACAATCGTCGTGCGGCTGTCGGTCGAATGGTTGCGGTTGTCGCCCATGACAAACAGATGACCTTCCGGCACCGTTACCTCAAATATACGCGTTTCGCGGTCGTACCCGTAGGTGGGGTACTGTTGCACCACGCCGCTGTCATGTCCCGCACTGTCCAGAAGGACGGCGTACCGTTCCGTCAGCTGCTTTCCGTCCACAAACACCGTGCCGGTTTGGCAGTCGATGCGGACGGTCTGCCCACCCTTGGCAATGACACGCTTGACCAGCGCCTCGTTCAGGTCATAGTAAGGACTGTCCGTCGTCATACTGAACACGATAATGTCTCCCGGTTCCGGCTCGCCGACCGAGGTCGTGATTAGCATCTGCCCGTTCTCCAGCGTTTTGCGCATGGAGCTGCCGTCCACGCGGCACAGGCGGAACAGCATCGTGAACACCACCAGCACTGCCGCCACAGAGAAAGCGAATATTTCCAGGTAATCCAGCAGGGAACCAATGACGTTCTGCCCCGGCTTTCCCGCGCCGTTTTCCGCGTCGGGCGACACAGCGGGCGCAACTCCGGCACTCTCGGCAGCGGGATCGCCGACCGATTCATCCGTCACACCGTCCGCATCCCCGTCAGCGGGTGCAACCGCCCCGGCTTCTGCGGGCAGTGCCGTTTCCTCCGGACTGTCGTTTCCCCGGATATCCTCATTGGATTCTCCATTGGATTCTCCGAGACCTGTCTCCTGTTTTTCTTCCATCCGTCACACCTCCGCCCCGCAGACAGCGGGGATTCGTTACTCCGTGTTATTATAGCATATTCTTCACGCGGTGACAACAGGAAAAAGCAAATTCACGAAAATTTTATAATAAACCGGGTGCCCGCGCTTGCAATGCGGTGGAAAATATGTTATACTGAAACAGGAGATTGGATCGTTTCCGGGCAGACCGGTACGGTCACGCCAAAGGAGGATGCCAGTATGAACAGTATGGACAAGGATAATCCGCCGTTTCCGCCGGATGGGCAGGGGAAAGACGCTCCGGCGACCCGGCGCGCCTCGACCGGGAAACTGCGCCGTCGCATTCTGATCGTGCTTGCCTGCATGGTCGTCTTTACCGCGGTCGCAATCCCGCTTGTGAATTATATCGAGCGGGAGGATACGCCGGAGGTCATGACTTTTCCGGACGCAAAGTACAATTTCGCGGAGCCGGACTACGATTACGATATCATGAAGGATAAGGACTACCTGAGCCTGAACCGCGTTGTGATGTACGAAAATCCGGCACAGAACTTTTCGACATCGCTGGATTCCGGCAACATGGAGGAGTTCGGCGAGGCGGTTACGGTTCTGTACAACATGATCCGGCGCATCATTCAGGGCGATACGGACGGATACAACCGCCTGTTCACGAATGCATACCGCAAGGCGAACGGCGAGCAGGAACGGTTCGCCATGCAGCAGCTGTATGATATCGTTCTGACCCGAAGCAATACCGAACAGGTTACCGAAAACGGGGCTATCGTCACCTACCAGACATTCTATGTGCGGTATAAGATACGCCTGAACAACGGCACCTTCCGGACGGACATTGGGGACGACGAATGCCGTCCGCAGATTGTGGTGCTGTGCAACCGTGATGACGGAAAAATGCTGATTGACAGGTTTGACAAGGTATACTTGTCGCAGAACAAGCACTGAACCTGTCGGAGAAAGGGGAAACCATGAAACGAAGATATTCGCTTTTTCTGCTCTCTTTTACATTGCTTGCCGCGGTGCTGCTGCCGCTGACGGTGCACGCAGACATGGGACCGAAGCCATCGGTACGTGTGCACTTTGAGAATCTGAGCGGGGAAGTGTGCTACGGTACGCTTCTGTCGCAGGAATCCAGAACCGGACCGCACTCGGTCTGGGACGGCAACGAGGATCATATCTACGGCGTTCGGGATGACGACATGGAGATATGGCGTGCTTTTGCGGGGTACCAAGACGCAGACGGATTCTACTTCCTTGGGCAGATGTGGAAGGTCGGCACCGACGGGGAACTCGTGTGGAGCTACTTTCCCCCGCAGACTTTCAAGGTGCTGCTCTACTATCCGGAAAGCGGCAGGTTCGCAGTCAGCGGCAAGTGCGAACAGTATGCCTTTGACAGCTATTTCACGATTGATATGGCGGGGGAGCGGATGAGCATGGCGGTTCCGGACGGAAGCGACAGCCTCCCGGCTGTGCGGCGGTCGTACCCATTGGGGAAGGAGATACTGTTATTGTCTGTCCGATTCCTGCTTACGGTCGCGGTGGAGATAGCGGTCGCCCTGCTGTTCGGCATACGCGGAAAAAGCCGTTGCTCTTTTTGCTCGCCGTCAATGCGGTGACGCAGGTGTTGCTGAACCTTTCCCTGAATCTTTTCAACGTGCGTCCCAGCGACTTGCTTTACTGTTTGGTGTATTTCCTGCTGGAGCTGGCTGTTTTCGCTTTGGAAGCGGTGCTGTACTGCTACCTGCTGCGGCGTTTGACCGACAAGCCCCGGCGCAACCGGTACTACATTCTGTACGCACTGGTAGCCAACGCGGCGTCCTTCTGCATAGGACTTTTGATTTCCCCCATGCTGCCGTCGGTCTTTTGAAATATACAACGCAAGGCGGGGGCTGTAAAAAACTCATCTTGAGCTTTTTACAGCCCCCGCCTTCTCTCTATGCCCGATTCAGGCTGCGTCCGTCTTCAGTCCTTCCACGTAGAGGGCACCAGCAGTGCCAGCATCGGGAACAGCTCCAGACGCCCGGCAAGCATATCGAAGATCAGCACTACTTTGGAAGCGGTTGAAAACAACGCGAAATTGCGTGTCGGTCCGACAAGGGAAAGCCCCGGTCCGACGTTGTTGAGGGAGGAGGTGACGGCGGTGAAGTTGGTCACGAGATCAAAGTCATCAAAAGAGATCAGCAGCACCGATACGGCAAACAGCAACACATAGGCAACGAAGTATACGTTGGTCGAACGGATAACATCCGTATCCACCACGCGCCTGTCCATCGTAATCCTGCGGACACGGTGCGGATGTACAAGCCCCTCTATCTCCCGCCGGATGCTCTTGCACAGGATGAGGATGCGCGAAACCTTGATGCCGCCGCCGGTGCTGCCGGCACAGGCACCGAGGAACATCACGCCGACCAGAACGGTTTTGGAGAGCGCCGGCCACAGGTCGAAATCTGCCGTTGCGTAGCCGGTCGTGGAGATCAGGGAGGATACCGTGAATGCCGCATGATGGATGGCACCGTACAACGTGAAGGACTCACCGGTAACGGAATTGATCACGCCATTCAGTCGGAGATCGACCGTGATGACAGCGACAGCTGCCGCAACGATGAGCAGGAACACCCGCACCTCCGCATTGAAGACTTCCCGGATGCGGCGCAGAAGCAGCAGGTAGTAACAGCCGAAATTGATGGAAAACAGCAGCATGAACACCGTCACAACGGTTTGCAGGTAGTTGGAATAGCCTGCCATTCCGTCGTTCCGGACGCCGAAACCGCCGGTTCCGGCGGTGCTGAAGGCAGTGTTCAGGGCATCGAACACACTCATCCGACCGCAGAGCAGGAAGATAAACTCAATAACTGTCAGCGCCATGTAGAGCGCGTACAGAATCATGGCAGTGGTGCGCACGCGCGGCACCAGCTTGCTCACAGAGGGACCGGGGCTTTCCGCCTTCATGATGTGCATATTCCGCCCGCCGGAGAGCGGAACGAACGCCATGATGAAAACCAGTACGCCCATACCGCCCACCCAGTGCGTAAAACTACGCCAGATCAGTGCGGCGTGAGACAGCCGTTCCACTTCCGGCAGGATGGAGGCTCCCGTGGTGGTAAAGCCAGACACGGTCTCAAACAGGGCGTCCACGAAGGATGGGATTTCCCGGGACAGCCAAAGCGGGAGTGCACCCATCAGGGAGAGCAGAATCCAACTCATTGCCACGATGACAAAGCCTTCGCGGGCGTACAGTGCCGTAACGGGCGGCTTGCGCCGTATGCACAGCCAGCCCAGAAGTCCGCACAGCGCCATGGCGCCGAGATAGTACACAACAACGCGCTCACGGTATACGACCGCCGTCAGCGCAGGAACCGCCAGAAAAACGCATTCAAACAGCAAAAGCCAGCCGATGATATGCCGGATCATGCGAAAATTCATAGTGCGCCCCTTATTCCAGTATGTCGGTCAGACTGTGCAGAGACAGATCCCCCGACACGATGATCACCGCATCGCCCACCTGTACGGTGTCCTTGCCGCGGGGGATGATGACGGAGCCGTTCCGCATGATGGCTGCAACCAGAATGCCCTTCTTGCACTTCAGCTCGGACAGTGGGACGTCCGTGACCGCCGAGCGGTCGGACACGACAAACTCAGCCGCCTCGACCTTCCCGGGGATGACGTGATACAACGTTTCCATATTGCTGCCCAGCGTGTTGGCGGCGGCACGGGCATAGCGTTCGATCTGGTCGGCGGTGATATGCTTGGGGTATATGGTTGAGTCCAGATCCAGGTGCGCAATGACGCTGGCAAAGTCTATCCGGTTGATCTTGGTTATGACCTTCCCGTGTCCCACGCGCTTGGCGAACAGGGACAGCAGGATATTCTCTTCATCAATGCTGGTCAGTGCGACAAAGGCGCCCGCACCGGCGATATTTTCCTCCAGCAGCAGATCCTGAACCGATGCATCGCCGCAGACCACCGCCACGTCCTGCCACCTGGCGCTCAGTTCCTCGCAGACCTGCGGATTCTTCTCAATAATCTTGACGGCAATACCCGCGCGTCTCAGCATTTCGGTCAGGTAGTGGGCGATCTCACCGCCTCCGGCAATCATAACGTCCTTTACCGAGCGGATTTTATAGCCAATCCGGCGGAAAAACTCCGAGGCGTTGCGCGGCGAGGCGATCAGGGAGATAACATCCCGGTCGGCGAAAACAAGGTCTCCGTTGGCAATATATGCCTGCTCCCCGCGCTCCACCGTGCAGATCAGCACATCACAGCCCAACTTGGCAACAATGTCCCGCACGGATTTCCCGATCAGCGGACTGCCCTCCGGCAGACGAAACTTGAGCAGCTCGACCCGTCCCTTGGCAAAGGTGTCAATTTTAATCGCGGAAGGGAAGCGCAGGATGCGCGCGATCTCTGCTGCTGCCGCCTGCTCCGGGTTGACCACCATGGCAAGTCCCAGCTCTTCCTGCAGGAACCGGATGTCGTCCCCGTATTCCGGCTTTTTGATGCGGGCGATGGTCTTGCACCGGCTTTCCTTGTGCGCGATGAGGCAGCAGAGCATATTCAGTTCATCCGACCCGGTAACGGCTATGAGCAGGTCAGCGTTCTCGACGCCCGCCTCAGATTGGACGGCGTGCGTTGCACCGTTGCCCGTGACGCCCATGACATCCAGCTGGGTTGCCAGCCGATTGACGCGCGCGGCATCGGTGTCCACAACCGTAATATTGTTGCCTTCCTCGTTGAGCTGGGCGGCGAGTGTCTGACCGACCTTGCCACAGCCGACAATGATGATATTCACGGTGTATCTTTCATCTCCTTCGGTCGTTAAGGCTGTCGGAAACCGCGTCCGATGATCTCACTGGTGGATTCTACAATGACAAACGCGGTGGGGTCGGTTTCCTTGAGGAACCGGCGCAGGCGGACTGCTTCCGCACGCCGGCAGACCGTGATGACAGCCTTCAGTTCTTGATGCGTATACTCGCCGCAGGCATCCAGCGTAGTCGCCGAGTGGTGCATGACGTTGAGAATGTATGCCACGACAGCTTCGGGATGGGCAGTGATAATCATGAAGGACTTGCATACGTTCAGATTTTCAATCACGCCGTCGATCAGGAATGCCTTAGCAAACAGACCGAGCATGGAGAAAAGACCCGCTTTGAGTCCGAATACGAGGAACGCGCCGGCTGAAATCAGGCTGTCCGAGCAAAGCAGTGCCTTGCCCACGTCCAGCGAGGTGTACTTTTTAAGTATGAGCGCAACGATATCGGTGCCGCCCGAGGAGGCGCGGCAGTGGAACATGATAGCTGAGCCGATGCCGGTCAGCAGGATGGCGTATACAAGCTCCAGGAACGGCTGGTCTGTCATGGGCTGCTCCAGCTTGACGGTGCGCTCCAGAATCCATGTCATGCCGGAGTAGGCGAGACTGCAATAGGCGGTACGGATACCGGTGTCTTTGCCGATGACGATGAAGCCGATGATAAGCAGGATCACGTTCAGCCCGAACATAAGCATACCGGGCGTTACCCATGACCAGGTGATCACTTTGCCGAGCAGTGTGGAGATACCGCTGACGCCGCCGAGCGAAAAGCCGTTCGGTACCTTGAAGAAGTAAACGCCGACAGCAATGAGAAGAGATCCGAACGTCATTTCAAGCCATTCCAGCATGGTGTGGAATTTAGTTTTGTTTTCCATGGTCAGAGAAGTGTTCCTTTCGATCGCCGCCTATGGCGCGGCGCGGATATGCTTGCGAAAAGCAAGCCATATCATAGCACAAAGCCGGGGAAAAGTCAAGTGCGCACCGAAAATTCCTCGCGCGGCGATCCGGCGGAGCAGGAAATACTTTTCCATGGCGCGCGAAAAGTCCGGAGTCGGGCGTGGGCGCCGGCTCCGGACAACGGTATAGCGGGGAAGCTGCCGGAATCATTCCGCTTTCGCGCTTTTCCACGCGGACAGCGCCTCCCGGTCTTTTTTGGTCAGCTCATACGGGGTTTTCTCGGCTGCGTAATCGTAGATGATGAGGGCACTGTACGGATCCTTGCCGCCGTCCTCCTCCAGGTAGCGGACATCTCCCTTGTAGTAGATGTCCATATACACGGCAAGCACCGGGTTATCGGTGACAGTCATGTCCAGCCCGTCAAACACAAGATAGCGGTAGTTGTACAGCCCCTTGGTTTCGGCGACAACGGAGGTGGGCTGGTAGCGGACGAACTTCACGGCGGCGGGATCATTGCCGGCGTTGTCCGTTGGATCATCCGGCGTCAGGTCGTAGGCTACATACAGCGTGATGTCGTAGAGATCATCGCTCCGGTTCGGCATCTCGTCCAGGGCGTAGTCCTCCCGAAGATGACGGATGGTCGAGTTGTTGTACCGGAACAGCACCTGCACCTGGTTCGCCTCCTCAATGAAGCGGACGCGCTGTGCGGAAAAGTAGCCGCGCCGTCCTTTTTCATAGGTGATGTTGGGCAGTTGCTCATTGTAGTAGACGGTCAGCTCCTTATCCTCCGCACGCGCGGCGTTGTATGCGTCTGCTAGCGGCTGATTGGGCTGCAATCCCTTCAAATCCTTGGGATCTCCCGAAGTGAAGATGCGCCAGAAAAGAATGCCCACCGTTCCGCAGACCAGTATAAGCGTAATGATGCGCCCGATCCACCACAGCGCACCGTGCTTTTCCTCAAGCCGGTCGTACTCCTCGTAGCTCATCTTTTTGCCGAACCCGAAGCCCATGCTTACTCATCCTCCTTTATTCCGGTCGTATCTGCTGCCTGCTCCCGCAGATGCCGCAGCTTGTCCAGTGCGTTCTGCAGGATAATCTCGGCGGACAGTGTATCAATCACGTTCTTGCGCCGTTTGCCCCTTGTATCAGTCTCGTTGAGGTAGCGGGATGCCGCCATAGTGGTCATACGCTCGTCCAGCAGTGCGACCGGTAATCCGGAAGCCTCTGCCAGCAGGCGGGCAAATTTTTCCGCATGAGCCGAGCGCGGTCCGTGCGAGCCGTCCATGTTGACCGGTAGCCCCACCACAATGCCGACCGCACTGCGTTCCCGGGCGATGCGCGCGGTCTCCTCGGCTGTCTTCTGCATTCCGCCAACCTGTATCTGACAGATGCCGGACGCCATGCGCTGTCCCTCATCGGAGACGGCAAGCCCTGTGCGCTTGTCGCCGAAATCGACTCCCAGCAGTTTTCCGCGGATGTGTATCAGTTCCTGCATATACTGTTTCCTTTGCCGTATATCCAATATATTGTACCATGTTTACCGCTTTCCGCGCGGTGTTCGCCCTGCGGCGGTCAGTTTGATGAGCAGATCCAAATCATCCGGTTGCTCCTTCGCCTTGAGTGCCGCGCGACAGCGGCATATTTTCCCGCAGGAACGGCAACGGTGCACGATGATATACCCCCGGCGCGCGTCCGGCTCACAGGAGATCGGCTCCAGCGCCCCGCCGCAGGGATTTGCCCGGTCGCCGGGGTTGATGTCCACGTGCAACGACCAGAGGCAGAAGGGGCAGTGATTGCGCGAGGAATACCCCAGCGGAGGCACCCATTTCCCGCAGTGTGCACAGAAAAATCCCTCATCATTCTTGGCAAAACGCTTGCCCTGCAATGCGTCGTTTTCCGGCATCAACTTCACCCCCGTTTGTTTGCATAGGCTTCCAGAATGCGTGCGGCGCTGAGCGCGGCGTAGGAGCCGCCCCCAGCCTTTTCAATTACGGTTGCGACCGCGATGCCCGGGTCGGACGCCGGCGCACAGCAGACGAACAGACCGTTATCGGTTCGCGCGCCGGTCTGCGCGGTACCGGTCTTGCCTGCCACCGCGAAGGGGAGCCCAGCCATATAGCGGCTGACTCCGGCGGACTCGGTTACGGCGGCGCGCATACCTGCCATAACCTCGTCCCGCACGGACGCGTCCAGTGGGAAAGAGGACAGCAGCTTCGGCTCTGCGGTGTAGGTGTCGGTACGCGTCGTGAAATCCCGCACCCGCAGGAGCAGATGCGCGGCATACCGATTCCCGCCGTTTATAAGCGTGGACAGGTAGACGCCCAGCTGGAGCGGGGTAAATGCGTTATCGGACTGCCCGATGGCGGCAGCGATGGTGTCGGTTGCCTGCCATGTAACACCGTGCGTTTCGGTTCGGTAATCCGGACCTGCCAGAATGCCGGTTGCCTCGCCAAGCTCGATGCCCGTCGCCTCTCCGAGCCCGAACAGCGTGCCGTAACGGTTCATCTGTTCAATACCCAAAAGCCGTCCCGTCTCATAGAAAAAGCAGTTGCAGGAGACGCAGATTGCCTCCCGGACGTTCAGGTAGCCATGCTCATGAATCGGGCTGACCGTGCTGTTGTACACCCAGCAGGTGGGCTGATAACTCTTGAAATAGGTATACTTACCGGCACATTGCAACAACGTTGTGCCGTCAATAATCCCCTCGGACAGCGCCGCCGCCGCCACTCCCGGCTTGAAGGTGGAGCCGGGTGCATACAGACCGTACAGCGCCCGGTTGTACAGCGGCAGTGCTTCATCGTTGCTGAGCTGTCCGTAGTCGCGGTTGAAGGTGGACAGATCGTAGGTCGGATAGGATGCCAGTGCCAGTATCTCTCCGGTGTCCGGATCCATGGCGATTGCCGCGCCGGAACGACAGTTCTCCCGCCCGTACGTATTCCGGATGTAGGCAACATTTTCCGCCAGCCCATCCTCCGCCGCTATCTGTAGGTCGATGTCGATAGTCAGGTAGATATCCTGTCCGGCTACCGCCTCTTTTTTCATGTGTTCGCTGACGATATTCCCGTCCCGATCCTCCACCACGACGCGCACGCCGTCCTGCCCGTGCAGGTAGCTTTCAAATGCCGCCTCACAGCCGGAAATCCCGACCGTCGCATTCATGCTGTAACCGAGTTCCTTGTACTTTTCCCAGTCCTCTGCGTAGATGGGTCCGGTCTGCCCCAGGATATGCGAAGCATAGCCGGGGTAGGCATACACACGCGTGGCAGTCTGCGTGTATCCGATGCCGGGCACGCCTGCCTCCCGCTCTGCCGTGACCGTGTCCATGGATACGTCAGACGCCAGCACATAGTCATTCGCACGCGAGAACCCGGCTGCCTCCATTCCGTACAGAATGCGCAGGAGACGGTCGATCTCCGCATCCGTAAAGATTTGCGCACCGTTCTCATCGGTCGCATTCAGTTTGAAGGACTTGACCAGTCGCGCCGTCAGATCGTCCGCCGTGACATACCGCAACGGCTCCTCATCAAAGAGCTCGCCTGCGCGGGTGCGTGTTACGCCGCGGTCGGTGCGGATGCGCTGAATCGCCAGCGCCCGCAGACCGATCGTCTCCAGCACCTCCAGGAGCGTTTTGTTCAGGGACGTTCCGGCGGTTTCCGCAGCGGCGGAATAAACAAGATTCGGATACGCACCTTCCAGCGGGTATTGCGTGTCGCACAGCCTGTTGCGTTCGCCGCAGGCGTCCAGAATTTCCAGTGCCCGGAGGATTGCCTGACTGCGCGCCGGTTGTGCCGACGGCAGAACGCTGTAATCAAAGGTGAGATCCAGCCGATAGCGGTTGGTCACCAGCGCCTTGCCGTTGCGGTCATATATCTCGCCGCGCACCGCCTGTACAAGCTCGGTGCGCGTGGTTGTTCCGTCCTGACGATGCCCCCGTATATTGTTCCCGTTCAGTTCCAGCGCCGCCAGCCGAATGATATAAACAAGGCAGAACAGCCCGAATACAACGCCCAGAGCATACAGGCGCACGACGCGGCGATTGCGGGTAGGGAAGCGCATGGGGAATCCTCCTTCCGGGAAAATTGCAGGGAATCGTGCGATCAGCGTGCCGCCAGCGGCGGGAGAATCAGCGCAGACAGCAGAACCAGCAGGAACGCCAACAGCGCAACGGTCATGCCGACATTGAGAACGACGGTTCGGAAACGCCGTCCGGCGGGCAGGACACACGTCCCGTCTCCGAGCCGTATCTTTTTGCGCAGGCAGATAAGCAGGACTACTGCGGCGATCATGAGGGCATATATAATCATGCCGTACAGCGTGTACACGAAGTATTGCAGGGGATTTTTCATAAGATGGGCAGAGAGCTTTTCGGGATCGGCGATGATGTCCGTCCCAATCCAGTTCCGCAGGAGGGTTGGCACGATGCCGCCCCAGAAATTGGTCAGGGCGTGCAGACCGACACACCAGCCCAACCGTCCCGTGCGCGTGTAGATATACGCCAGCAGGAAGCCGAACATGGTCGTATAGAAAAGCTGAAACAGGTTGCCGTGGAACAGTCCGAACAGGATGCCGGAGAGCAGGACAGACACCGCGTCTCCCCAGCGGCGGGTGCGGTCGATCAGGAGCTTCCGGAAGATGAACTCTTCCCCCAGCGGCGCCAGCACGACCGTTCCGAGAAAGGTAGCCCACAGCGGCGAGCCGCTCACGATGGTCTCCAGTCCGTTGGCATAATCGTACCCGACGAGATAGGAGAGCAGCTTCATGAAGCCCTGCCCGACAAGGGCTCCGATCTCCATGGCACCCATGCCGATCACGGCGATGAGAATCCACCAGCCGAACCCGAACCGGGGCTTTTCTGCCACAATACCCCGTGCGCGGTAGGTCGGGTTGAAGGGGGCGGCAGGCACTTGGCGCAGAATCAGCCACATGAGGGGCAGACCTACCCCGTACAGTGACACGTCGGTCAAAAACCACGAATACCACCATGTTTCCGCTATTTCTGGCGCGAATCTGCCGACCACAAAGGATACGAGGAAGGCAAACAGTTGGTATCCCAGTAACAGCATCAGCATGGACGCGCCGATGCGTGAAAAGCTCGCTCTGTGCGCGTGCAGGTCAGAGAGCAGAACAGGCGCGGGGATTTGCTGTGCCGGACCTGCCGCTTGCGGGCAGGGTGCGGCGGAAGAGAAAGCGTTTTGGCTGTCCGTCCCGGAACCATCGGGGCGATTGCCGTTCGGAAATGCAGATGTGTTCATGGATATACTTCCTTTCGATGTTGTTTCAGACAGTATAGGGTGACCGATCAGAACAGTGAGCGCGTGCGCAGATTCAGTCCCTCGCCCCAGAGTCGGTTGTCGCGAATGATTTTGCCTAAACCGCGGATCACACAGTCCATCGGTTCGCGTGCCATCGTCACGCGCAATCCGGTAGCTTGCGCGAGTGCCCCGTCGATGCCGGGAAGGCACGCCGAGCCGCCGCAGAGCATGAAGCCGTAGCTGTGGACATCGGCGGATATTTCCGGCGGGACATTCTCCAGTGTGGCAAGAATAATGCGGGCTATGGCATCCACGGCAGGGTGGACAGCGCGGAAAACGTCATCGGACGTGACTGTCAGGCTGGCGCCCATGCCGGTGCGGGCATGGCGTCCGTATGCACGGGCGCTTTCCCGTCGGATACCGGACAATGCCGCCCCGACGCGGATTTTCAGTTCCTCGGCGGTCGCGTCGCCCACCAGCAGTTCGCCGTTGGAGCGCAGGTAGTTGATAAGCGTTGTGTCAAAGCGCTCCCCTGCCATCTTGACGGATTTTGCGCTGATTATTCCGCCAGCACTGATGACGGCAGCCTCTGTCGTGCCGGCACCGATGTTGACGATCATACAGCCGCGCGGCGACAGAACCCGTAGCCCCGCCCCTGCGGCGGCGGCGTAGATGGCGGGAATCTGCCCGACTGCGCGCGCACCCGCCTCCAGAACGGCGTTCTCGGCGGCAAGCTGTTCGACCTCGGTGATGCGATAAGGGGTCGCCATCACAACGGATGGGCGGCGGAAGGTGGAGCGAATCTGCTTTTCCGTGAAGAATGCCTCCAGCATCAGGGAGGTGACTTCAAAATCCGAAACGACGCCGTCCTTGATAGGGCGGAAAGCGAGGATGCCGGCGGGGGTTTTACCCAGCATACGCCGCGCATCGGCTCCGAGTGCCACGATCCTGTGTGACTCGCTGTCAATGGCAGCGGCAGATGGGGATCGCAGGATCACGCCGCCCTCCGGCGTCCAGATGCGGGTATGTGCCGTTCCGAGATCCAACCCGACAAACTGGCGTGCCATAGACAGAGAGCCTCCTTTCCGGTTGATTTTGAGCAGGCAGGATGATTACAGAAGAATACCGAAGGATTGCTTCAGCGTCCGCACCAGGCGGTGGACGGGCAACCCGACCACGTTGAAATAATCGCCCCGGATTCCGGTGATGTATCGGGCGGCACCTCCCTGGATGGCATAGGCACCCGCTTTCCCGAAGGGCTCCCCGGACGCAAGGTAGGCGGCAATGTCACGCTCCGCCATTACGGAAAAGGTTACGGCAGTTTCTTCGGCGGCAGTCACGGTGTGTCCGTTCCAGACAGCGGCAATACCGCTCCAGACGCTGTGTGTGCGCCCGGACAAAAGACGCAGCATGGCAGCGGCATCCACGCTGTCGTGCGGCTTGCCGAGAAAGGCGCCTTCGCAGTAGACAAGCGTATCGGCGGCGACCACCAGCGTGTCGTCAGTCAGGGTGCCATCGTTCGTCATGGCGTTGCAGACGGCGCGGCACTTCCGCACCGCTATGGCGGCGACGCGTTCTGCCGGATTTTCCAGCGAGCAGGTTTCGTCCGCGTCAGCCGTGCGAACCGTAAAGGGAATACCCAAATCTGCCAGGATGTCTCTCCGGCGGGGCGAATTGGATGCCAGAATCAGTTGCATATATCTCTGCCGCCCCGATTCGGGGCGGCTGCTCCCTTGCTCAGTTTCTATACCCACCATTATACCATAAAACCGACCTTGTGGCAAGGGCAAACCGACTTTATTTATAAAATTATAATAATTTCGTCGGATATATGCCGCTTTGTCCGGCGGCGCAGGACCGGAACAGAAAACCGTGCGCGGAGGATCAGCCCCGCACACGGTTGTGGTTCTGGAACCGACAGGCAAGAAGCCTGCCGGTTTGCAGATCATTTCCCCCGGATGGCGTTGACAGCCGAGAAGATGCCGAACAGAATGACATGGATTACGACAACAGTGGCGCCGATAGGTGTAGAGAACAGGATGGAGAGCAGAAGCCCTAACATGGATCCGGCAACGGACAGCACCGCGGAGCAGATCGTCACGGCGCGGAAATTGCGGAACAGCCGCATGGCAGAAAGGGCAGGGAAGATGATCAGAGCCGAGATAAGCAGTGCGCCGACCAGCTTCATGGCAAGCACAATGACGACACCGCTTACTGCGGCGATCAGCGTCCGGTAAACCGATACGTGTATACCGCCTGCCTGTGCAAAGCGCTCGTCAAAGGTAACAGCGAAAATGCGGTGGTAGAAAAACGCGAAAAATACCACAACGAACACGGCTAACGATAGGCAAATGCATACGTCGGATGACGAAAGAGTCAGCAGAGAGGTCGAACCGAACAGTGTTTCCTCGCTGAATTTTCCCGTGTTGGCAGAGGGAAACAGATTCAGAAGCAGGTAGCCGACCGATAGCGCCCCTGCCGACAGCATGGCGATTGCCGCATCTCCCTTGATATGCCCCCGGTCACTGGCAAGCAGGAGCAGGATGGCGGCACCGACCGTGACCGGCAGAGCCGCCGCCATGGGTGCCCAGCCGAGCACAGCTGCGACAGCCATCGCGCCGAATGCAACGTGCGACAGCCCGTCCCCGATCATGGAGTAGCGCTTCAGCACCAGTACGACGCCCAAAAGTCCGGCGCACAGCGAAATCAGTACCCCGGCTATCAGGGCGTTGCGCACAAAGTCATAGGCAAAATAGTCCCGCAGAGTGGAGAAAACCGAGAGAACCCGTGTTCCCGATGCGAAAAAGAATGCCGGATGCATCATACCGTTTCACCCTCCTTCCCCTTGGCGGCGAACCGCCTGCCCTCCGGGGTTTCCAGATACGCGGCGGTCGTGCCGAACCATGCCCCGTGATTGCCAAGATGCAGGATGTGGTCGGCATACCGCACCGCCGCGGCAACATCGTGGGACACCATGACCACCGCAACGCCGCCGGACAGGTGCGGGTGTCCCGGCAGGGGACGCTCGGAGACGGGGCGGTTCATTTCGGCTATGATACGGTACATATCCTCCATTGCCATCGGGTCAAGACCTGCAATAGGCTCGTCCAGCAACAGCAGTTTGCCCGCTGCGCAGAATGCCCGCGCCAGCAGGACGCGCTGCTGCTGTCCGCCGGACAGGTCGCGGTAACAGCGATCCGCCAGCGGCGTGATGCCGAGCCGAGCCATGGCGTCCGCCGCCAGCCGCTTCTCCCGCCGCCCGAAAAAGGGGCGGAATCCAAGCCGCCGCAGACAGCCCGACAGCACGACTTCCCGCACCGAGGCGGGGAAATCCCGCTGGGCAGGCGTCTGCTGCGGGAGGTACCCGATACCGGTTGCGTGTACCGATCCTGCAATTTCCAGACTGCCGCCCGCCAGCGGATGCAGTCCCAGTATTGCTTTCATGAGTGTGCTTTTTCCCGATCCGTTTTCGCCGACAATACAGAGATACTCTCCCTCGGACACCGTGAAATGGATGCCTTCCAGTATGGTGTGTCCCTCATAGCCCAGCGCGACGTCAGTTGCCCGGATCAGCATCCGGGCGGGTAATGTCCCAACAGTCATTTGTTTCATGCGATGTGTTCCTGTTTCTGTATTCGGTAGATAATCTTTGCATCCGCCGCACGTTGCGCGGCGTTGCTTTAGGGGCACCCTTCAACCCGTTACGCCCAATGCCGCGCGCAGGGAAACCAAGTTTTCACGCAGCATATCCAGGTAAGACAATCCGGTATCGGATGCCACCTGCCCGGACCAGAGCCGGCGTACCGGCACACCGGTTGCGCGACTGACGGCGTCCGCCACCGAGGCGACGCCGAAGTCAACATACAGGACGGCAGGCAGGTGCAGATCGCGCACGGTTTCGGTCAGCATGACCTGCGTGGAAAAGCTCGCCTGCGTCTCACTGGAGCAACCAGGGAATGCCGCGTAACACACCACGCCCAACTCGCGCATGAGGTATGCAAACGGGTAGCGGTCGGCAATGACCAGCACAGGGTCTGCCGCAGACGCTACGGTCGCCTGATAATCCGCGCGCAGGGCATCCAGTTCGAGCAGATAGGATGCGGCATTGGCTTGCAGCGTGGCGGCTTGTTCCGGTAGCGCCGCAGTCAGTGTATTCCGCACAGCGGTTACGATGCGCGCCATGTTGCCAAAGGAAGTCCAGACGTGCTCGTCGTATTCTACCTGCGTACCCTCGCCGTGTTCGTGGTCATGGTGGTGGTCATGCTCCCCCAGCCCCGGCAGTTCCTCCTCCTCGTGCAGTTCGCATACGTCCGTCATGGACAGAACCCGCAGGGAGCGGTTGCCGGAGGCGCGGATTGCTCCGTCCAGCCAAGTTTCGGCAAAGCTGCCGATACAGATCAGAATGTCCGCTCCGGACAGCTTCCGGATGTCGGCGGCACTCGGTTCAAAAGCGTGCAGATCCTGTCCCGTCTTGCCCAGCCGTTCCAGCACGACCGATTCACCGCCGCTTTTATTCAATAGGTCGCCCAGTACAGCACGGGCGAATTCCTCTGCCGGGAAACTGGTCACGACCACGCGCAGAACGCCGTCCGATGCGGGGTCGGGCGGTTCAGGCACATCGCATCCGCTCAGTCCGTACAGCGCAGAGGTGATCAGTATGGCGCCGACCAGACAGACCGCTGCTGCCCGGCGGAATAGTCCCTTATGGTTATGGTCTCTGTTCATGCCTATCCTCCGTGTCCTGCCCCTGCGCGGCGCACTCCCGGCACAGCCCGTACAGGATGGAGCGTCCGCTGTCTACGCGAAAGCCGTGCTCCTCCCGGATGTGCGCCAGCAGTTCCTGACTCATGCCGCACCGCAGATGCGTCAGCTTTCCGCAGGAGAGGCACTTGAGATGGAAGTGCTGGCGGCAATCCGTTTCGCCGATATACTGATATACGAAGCATTTCTGCCCTTCCGCACGGTATTTCCGGACGGTTCCGTCCGCACACAGCGCGGCAAGCTGACGGTAAAGCGAGCTTTGCCCTACCGGAGCGTTGGCATCCCGCGTGCTGTCGTGCAGACTGTTGCCGATCTCCTCAACGGTGAATTGCTGATCCGGATGAGTCTGCAAAAAGGACAGCAGGCGTTGCCTGCCCTCGGTTCTGTACGGTCTCATGTTGCCCCTCCTTCCGTTTCCGATCGGCACACAGTATAGCACATTCCGTTCGGATTGTCAATAGATTCGGGAATGATTCTCAATTTCGGCGGTTTTTCAATTGAATCAGCGTTTCCTTAAAAATTTGCGCGTGTGTCTTGACAATCCACGCAGAATTTGGTAGAATGTATATGCAAAGCAGGAAACCGGCACAAAAACTGTAAAAGTGATCCAAAGCTGAAAGCAGCGACGTCTGTCCGGCTATCCGGCACTGTGAAACTGAACGCAAAAGGAGTATGAGCCATGAGAACCAAGAAAAAGCACGCTTCGTTTTCCTCCCTGTTGGTTGCGGCGGCAACCGTACTTGCACTTTTTTCGGGCGTATTCATTCCTGCCGGTGCAGCAGACAAGGAGCCTGTCGATGTTACCGCAAACACCTCGAACGAGCTTCCTCCCCTGTTCAGTCCTGATGAGGATATGTTTGAGTTGGAGAATCTGTATACAGAGGACGGCAATGGCTGCCTGCACAACCGGACGGATGACGGCAAGTTTGACTACTACTATTTGAAGGGCGACTACCAAACCGCCTATATGAGCTTTCCGTTTGAGGTGGACAGTGACGGAACCTATGAGCTGTGCGTCGCGCTGATGGCAATCCGTTCCTCCGTGCCGCGTTCGGCTGAGCTGAGCATCAACGGAGAGCACCGCTACTATGTGGAGCGTGACTACCGTGACGTGTCCGAAGGCGACCTCCACGCGGAATACGTATCCGGCATTACGGCTTACCTGCGTAAGGGAACCAATGTCCTGACCGTGTATCTGGGGAGCACTTTTGACAACGTGAATATGAAGTCCCTGTTTTTCGACAAGTTCTTCTTTTACCGCACCGGCGATCTGCCTGCCGGCTATGTCTTCCCGGATTCCGGTCCGGAGGAGCAGGTGGACATTACGGGCGCATCGCCGAACCGGGTTCTATTCAACCGGAACTTCCGCAGTCTTGTCACATCAACGGTTTTCTGCAACGCCGGATATGTGACGGACGAGGAGAAGGGGGAGGTTCTG